>JACRYN010000005.1_pt2 | contig 217024 bp, 203 predicted proteins | sample 8023231 | NCBI WGS metagenome assembly JACRYN01 (sample SAMN15756473, study PRJNA655841) | gut metagenome | isolation source: fecal sample D84 from domestic dog with diarrhoea | host: Canis lupus familiaris | place: South Africa: Mmabatho, Mahikeng | collected 2019-09
GCTAAAACTGCTGCTGCCAAACCAGCCGCTAAGCCAGCTGCTAAAACTGCTGCTGCCAAACCAGCCGCTAAGCCAGCTGCTAAAACTGCTGCTGCCAAACCAGCCGCTAAGCCAGCCGCTAAAACTGCTGCTGCCAAGCCAGCCGCGAAGCCAGCTGCTAAACCTGCTGCTGCCAAACCAGCTGCCAAGCCAGTCGCTAAAACGGCAGTTGCCAAACCGGCCGCTAAACCCGCTGCTGCCAAACCAGCCGCTAAGCCAACTGCTAAACCTGCTGCCGCTAAACCGGCCGCGAAGCCCGCTGCCAAGCCAGCGCCCGCAAAGCCAGCTACTCCAGCAGCACCCACTGCTACTCCGGCAGCAGCCACCGCTCCAACTGCATCGGCCAGCAGCACCCCTGCACCGGTAGCGCCAAGCACCACCCCAACCAGCGCTTCCTAAGTGTTGGTGGCCATGGCGCGCAATTGCAGCAGCGCGTCGTGGTCAAGGTTGGCGGCTTCGGTCGCCAGGCCTTCAAGCCATTCTTGCTGACCCGGCACCTCATTGATCGGCCACGCCTGCGCCAGCGCTTCCAAGCGCGCCAGCAGCGTTCTTTCGGCCTCCAGTTCCAGCGTCTTGACCTGCTCTCGTAGCAATGCCAATTGCGCATCCTGCTGGGCCAAGGCTCGCCATTGCCCGCGCATTTGTCGCAAGGGTTCGACAACCTGCACCCGCCACGGCTGGGCAATCTGCTGCAGTGCCTGAACCCGTTCGGGCTTATATGCCACACCTCGCCATTCCAGCCACGCACCACACAACAACAGGCACACGTCTGCCCCTTGCTCCTGCAAGCGCAGGCAAGCGGCCTCCACGCCCGGGCGGGCATAGGTCGAAAGGGCAAAGCTCCACAGGTCAGCGCACATATTCACACCCAAGCCAGCGGCCAACGAAGCTGGTAGACTCCGCCGCCATTATGATCCGACTTCAAAGCCTAACATTACAGCGTGGCCCGCAACGTCTTCTCGAAGACGCCGAGCTGACCCTGCACGCCGGTCACAAAGCCGGCCTGATCGGAGCCAATGGCGCCGGCAAATCCACGTTGTTCGCCTTGTTGCTGGGTGAGCTGACCCCGGATTCGGGGGACTGCCTGCTGCCGGCCGACTGGCGCATTGCCCATATGCGCCAGGAGATCGACACCCTGGACCGTATCGCCATCGACTACGTGCTCGATGGCGACCTGCGCCTGCGCCAGGTGCAGCACGACCTGGCTGAGGCCGAAAAAGCCCAGGACGGTGCCGCACAGGCGCGCCTGCACTCGGAGCTGGACAGCGCCGACGGCTATACCGCCGACGCCCGTGCTCGCAAGATGCTCGCCGGCCTTGGGTTTACCAACGAACAGATGGACCGTCCGGTCGCGGACTTCTCCGGTGGCTGGCGTATGCGCCTGAACCTGGCCCAAGCGCTGATGTGCCCCTCGGACCTGTTGCTGCTCGACGAGCCGACCAACCACTTGGACCTCGATGCGATCCTGTGGCTGGAAGACTTCCTCAAGAGTTACCAGGGCACCTTGCTGCTGATTTCCCACGACCGGGATTTCCTCGACGCCGTGGTCGATAACATCGCCCATGTCGAACAGAAGAAAATCACCCTTTACCGTGGCGGCTATACCGCGTTCGAACGCGCGCGTGCCGAACGCCTGGCCCAGCAGCAACAGGCCTTTGAAAAGCAACAGGCGCAACGTGCGCACATGGAAAGCTACATCGCACGGTTCAAGGCCCAGGCTACCAAGGCCCGCCAGGCGCAGAGCCGGATCAAGGCCCTGGAACGCATGGAAGAGCTGTCGGCGGCCCACGTCGATTCGCCGTTCGACTTTGTCTTCCGTGAGTCGGTGAAGATCTCCAGCCCGCTGTTGGACCTCTCGGACGCTCGCCTTGGCTATGGCGACAAAACCATCCTTGAGAAGGTCAAGCTGCAGCTCACGCCGGGCGCACGCATCGGTTTGCTCGGCCCAAACGGCGCAGGCAAGTCGACATTGATCAAGAACCTTTCGGGTGAGCTTGAGCCGCTGGCCGGCCGCCTGACCCGTGGCGAGAACACGGTGGTGGGTTACTTCGCCCAGCACCAATTGGACTCGCTGGACGCCAAGGCCAGCCCGCTGTTGCACCTGCAACGCCTGGCGCCGACCGAGCGCGAGCAGACCCTGCGCGACTTCCTTGGCGGTTTCGACTTCCGTGGCGCGCGCATTGACGAACCTGTGCTGAATTTCTCCGGTGGCGAAAAAGCCCGACTGGCCCTGGCCCTGATCGCGTGGGATCGCCCGAACCTGTTGCTGCTCGACGAACCGACCAACCACCTGGACCTGGAAATGCGCCTGGCGCTGACCATGGCCCTGCAGGAGTTCAGCGGTGCGGTATTGGTGGTGTCTCACGACCGTCACCTGCTCAAGAGCACTACCGACAATTTCCTGCTGGTCGCCGACGGCAAGGTCGAAGAGTTCGACGGCGACCTGGACGACTACGCGCGCTGGCTGACGGAATACCGCCTGCGCAATGCGCCGGCCAGCAACACGCCGGTCAACCCGGACAAGACTGACAAGAAAGCCCAGCGCCAGGCCGCCGCCGCGCTGCGCCAGCAGTTGGCGCCGCACAAACGTGAGGCCGACAAGCTGGAAGCCGAACTGGGCAAGGTGCATGAGCGCCTGGCCAAGATCGAAGCCAGCCTGGGCGACAGCGCCGTGTATGAGGCGGCGCGCAAGGACGAGCTGCGTGACCTGCTGGCCGAACAGGCCAAGCTCAAGGTGCGAGAGGGGCAACTGGAGGAAACCTGGATGGAGGCCCTCGAATTGCTCGAAACCCTGCAAGCGGAGCTGGAGGCGCTGTCCTGATGGAAGCGTTGCAATTGCCAGTCCCGGTGCAATGGATCGAGCCCATCTGGATTGGCGTGCAAATCCTGCTGATCCTGCTGGCCGGCTACCTGGCCCAGCGCTTTGTCGCCAAAGGCCTGACACGCCTGGGTGAGCGCTACCCGCTCCCGCCGCAATTGCTGATGCCCCTGCGCGGCGGCTTGCGCTGGCTGATCATGGGCAGTGCACTGATCTTTGTATTGGGCCGCCTGGGTGTGTCGGCCACGGTGTTGTGGACGGCCCTGTCCGGCTTTGTCGCGGTGGCGGCCGTGGCGTTCTTCGCCATGTGGTCGGTGCTGTCCAACTTGCTGTGCGCGATCCTGATCTTTACCGTCGGGCCGTTTCGCCTGGGTGATATCGTCGAGCTGGTGGACACCGTCGACAAGCCGGGCGTGAAGGGCCGGGTCGTGGCGATCAACTTGCTCTACACCACGCTGATCGAAGTCGAGGAAGCCGGGACCAACAGCGCGATGGTGCAGGTGCCCAATAGTCTGTTCTTCCAGCGCTCGGTACGCCGTTGGCCCGGCTCTGGCACCAACATCCTGTAGGAGCAAGCTTGCTCGCGAAGACCGTCAACGATAACGCAGCGCTTGCAGTCAGCCCGCATCGCCTGTGCATTTTTCGCGAGCAAGCTCTCTCCTGCAGAAATCTGTAGCCAGCCTTTGGTCGCTGGAGTTAGCTTAAGGCACAACCGCTAACTCCCTTGCGAGGTGTGCAATGGCTCTCGATACATGGCTGGCCTTTTTCCTGGCCAGTTGGATCATCTCCCTTTCTCCTGGCGCCGGTGCCATCGCCTCGATGTCCAGCGGCCTACAGTACGGTTTTGTGCGTGGCTACTGGAACGCCATCGGCCTGCAACTTGGCCTGGCGATGCAGATTGCTGTGGTCGCCGGTGGTTTGGGGGCCATTCTGGCGGCCTCGTCTACTGCGTTCTATGCGATCAAATGGTTCGGCGTGGCCTACCTCGTGTACCTTGCCATCAAGCAATGGCGCGCTTTGCCCATGGACATGACCGATGACGCCGCCGTACGCCCGATCGGCAAACCGATGGCGATGATGTTCCGCGGCTTTCTGGTCAACGCCAGCAACCCCAAGGCGTTGGTGTTCATGCTGGCGGTGCTGCCGCAGTTCGTGAACCCGCAGGCGCCGTTGTTGATCCAGTACCTGATCCTTGGTGCGACCATGATCAGCGTCGATATGATCGTGATGGCGGGCTACACAGGGTTGGCCTCGAAAGTCTTGCGCCTGTTGCGTACGCCTAAACAACAGAAACGTGTGAACCGCACCTTTGCTGGCTTGTTTGTCGGCGCTGCCGGTTTCCTTGCCAGCCTGCATCGCGCCACGGCCTGACCAAGCGACTGGCTCAAAAATGTGGGAGCGGGCTTGCTCGCGAATACGGTATATCAGTCAAAGAAAATAGTGACTGAAGCACCGCATTCGCGAGCAAGCCCGCTCCCACATTGGTTTTAGGGTGATAAGAAATAACACCTTGAGTCGAATCCATTAAAGCTCAACAATAGTGTTACTTCGTATTTCCACTTGAGATTCATTCATGACCGCCCCTTTCCGCTTTCTCGCCTGGCTGCTGTTGCCGGCATTGCTGTCGTGCAGCCTCAATCTGTCGGCCGCGACCGCCGAGGGCGCGCCGCAAGCCCTGCATTTGCTTGACTACATTGGCGCCGACTACCCACCGACGGTAGAGGCGGGCAAGGTGGTGGATGACTCTGAATACCGCGAACAAGTCGAGTTTCTCGGGGTATTGCAGGGGCTGGTGGCGGAGTTGCCAGACAAGCCTGAGCGCGCCGAGCTGGTAAAGGGCGTTGATGAGCTGCTGGCCGCGGTCACTGCCCACCAGGACGGCGCGAGCGTTGCCCGCCAGGCTCGTCAATTGGGCGCCAAGCTGGCCGTGGCGTATGAAGTCAGCCAGGCCCCGGCCATCACGCCGGACCCGACGCGCGGCGCGCCGCTCTACGCCCAGCATTGTTCGGTGTGCCACGGCACAACGGGCGCCGGCGATGGCCCGGCAGGCGTGGGCATGACCCCACCGCCGGCTAACCTGCGCGATGCAACGCGCCTGGACCGCCTGAGCCTCTACGCGATCTATAACACCCTCGGCCTGGGCGTCGAAGGCACCGACATGCCGTCGTTCGCTGACCAATTGGACGACCGCCAGCGCTGGGACCTGGCAACCTATATCGCCGGCTTCACGGCCGACCCGGCCGCTGCCAAAGGCGAGCAGACATTCAACCTCGCCGACCTGGCCCGCCAGACCCCCACTGAAGTACTCGCCGCTGACGGCCCTGACGCTGCCACGACATTCCGCGCCCAGCGTGCGCAGCCGCCGCAGGTTCAGCGTGGCCCCGCGCAGTTGCTCGACTACACTGCCGCCACCCTGGACAAGAGCCTCGCGGCTTTCCGCAACGGCGACCATGAGCAGGCTTACGATCTATCCGTCGCAGCCTACCTGGAAGGCTTCGAGCTGGTGGAAAGCTCCCTGGATAACGTCGATGCCAATGTGCGCAAAGACACCGAGAAGGCCCTGATGGCCTATCGGCAATCGTTGCAGGACGGCTTGCCTATCGAGCAGGTGCAGCAGCGCTTGGATGCAGCCAAAGGCAAACTCACTGAATCGGCTGGTTTGCTGGGCGGCGATGGCCTGAGCTGGTCGTTGAGCTATATCTCCGGCTTGCTGATCCTGCTGCGTGAAGGCCTGGAAGCGATTCTGGTGCTGGCCGCGATCCTCGCCTTCCTGCGTAACACCGGCCAGCAATCGGCGGTGCGCAGCGTCAACGTCGGCTGGGGCCTGGCGCTGTTGGCAGGTTTGGGTACCTGGGCCTTGGCGGCCTATGTCATTGACGTCAGCGGCGCCCAGCGTGAGTTGCTTGAGGGCTGCACGGCGTTGTTTGCCAGTGTGATGGTGCTATGGCTCGGCGTGTGGATGCACGACCGGCGTCACGCGGCGGCCTGGCAGGACTACATCAAGAGCAGCCTGGTGGGCGGCGGTGGGCGTTTCGGGTTTGCCGTGCTGGCGTTCTTCTCGGTATATCGCGAACTGTTCGAAGTGATCCTGTTCTACGAAACCCTGTGGCTGCAGGCCGGCCCTGCCGGGCACAACGCGGTGCTGGCCGGTGGTGCCACGGCGCTGGTGCTGCTGGTGGGCCTGGCCTGGGTGATCCTGCGCGGTTCGGCGAAGTTGCCCCTGGCGCTGTTCTTTGGCATCAACGCCGCGTTGCTGTGTGCGCTGTCGGTGGTGTTCGCCGGGCACGGTGTGAAAGCCTTGCAGGAAGCGGGCATTTTCGGCACGCGGCCAGTGGCGTTCTTTGACTTCGACTGGCTGGGCATCCACGCCGATGCGTACTCGTTGGGGGCACAGGCCGTGGCGATCCTGGCGATTGTGGTGTTGTATGGCCGTAGCCGCCTGACCGAAAAGCACCGGGCGGCGGCGTAGCATGCGCGTGTGGATCGACGCCGACGCCTGCCCTCGGGCGGCCAAGGACCAAGTGGTGAAGTTTGCCCTCAAGCGCCAGTTTGAGGTGGTGCTGGTCGCAGGGCAAAGCCAGATCAAGCCTAGCTTTGCCTGTGTGAAGCTGATCGTGGTGCCCAGCGGGCCGGATGCCGCCGATGATTACCTGGTGGAGCACGCCGTGCCCGGCGAACTGGTGATTTGCAGCGACGTGCCCTTGGCCGATCGACTGGTGAAGAAGGGCATCACGGCCCTCGACCCGCGTGGCAAGGAGTTCAGCCCTGCGAACATGAGCGAGCGGTTGGCGGTGCGCAACCTGTTCACCGACCTGCGCGAGCAAGGCCAGATGGGCGGCGGCCCGCCGCCCCACAGCGAAAAGGACAAGCAGGCGTTTGCCAATGCGCTGGACCGAATTCTTACCCGCTTGATGAAACCAGCCTGACCTGTGGCGAGGGAGCTTGCTCCCGCTGGGCTGTGCAGCAGCCCCAAAGCCGTCGTCAGTGTTTTATCTGAATCACTGCGTCAGCTTAGATGGGGCTGCTTCGCCACCCAGCGGGAGCAAGCTCCCTCGCCACAGGTGCATTCCCCATCAGTCAGTCGTTTTCGTGGGTTAATTCCAATACCCGATCCACCAGCTTGTTGATGCCTGAGGCCACCTCGCTGATGTTCTTGCCCAGCATGTAGGCCGGTGTACTCACCAGCTTGCGCGCCTGGTCCTCGACGATGTCCTCCACGGTGCATTCGACGTGGGTGGCGCCCATCTTGTCCAGGGCTGCGGCGGTGTCGGCATCGTTGCCGATGGTGCAGGTCACGCCAGGGCCGTAGATCTTGGCGGCCAGGGCCGGCGAAATGCAGATCAACCCCACCGGCTTGCCCGCTTCGGCAAAGGCTTCAGCCAGTGCCAGCACCTGGGGGTTGATGCTGCAGCCGGCGCCTTCCACGGCAAAGTTCGACAGGTTCTTGGCCGCGCCAAAACCGCCCGGCACGATCAGCGCGTCAAAGTCTGCGGCGTTGGCTTGGCCAATATCCTTCACGGCGCCTCGGGCGATGCGCGCGGATTCCACCAGCACGTTGCGCGATTCGGGCATTTCTTCGCCCGTGAGGTGGTTGATCACGTGCAACTGCGCTACGTCGGGTGCAAAGCATTCCACTTGAGCGCCGCGCTGGTCCAGGCGCAGCAGGGTGATCACGCTTTCATGGATCTCTGCGCCGTCGTACACGCCACAGCCGGAAAGGATCACTGCAATCTTTTTGCTCATGGGCATTTCTCCTGATTCATGGCGTTAAATGTCTACTAATTTGTAACCTCTTGCCAATGGGAACTCACGTCGCTGCACCTAATCTTGATGTAACAAAAATAGACCGGACTAGCCCATGGACTTTGTGCCTTACGCAGTACCGTTTTTTATTGCCCTGATCGTGGTCGAGTTGCTGGCCGACCGTTGGCGTGGCGTGCGCAACTACCGAGTGGCGGATGCCATCAACAGCCTCAGCACCGGAGTGCTGTCCACCACCACAGGCTTGCTCACCAAGGGCGTGGGCCTGCTGACCTACGCGTTCGCCATCGAGCACCTGGCGCTGTTCGAATTGCCTGCCCAGAGTGCCTGGACCTGGGTGTTTGCCTTTGTGTTCTATGACTTCTGCTACTACTGGCTGCACCGCATGGGTCATGAGCGCAACATACTGTGGGCCGCGCATTCGGTGCATCACCAGAGCGAGGACTACAACCTCAGCACCGCTTTGCGCCAGACCAGCACCGGTTTCCTGCTGAGCTGGATCTTCTACTTGCCCCTGGCGGTGGTTGGTGTGCCACTGGTGGTGTTTATCAGCGTGGCGTCGCTCAACCTGCTGTATCAATTCTGGGTCCATACACGCCATGTTCCCAAGCTTGGCTGGTTCGAATGGTTTTTCGTCACACCGTCCAATCATCGGGCCCACCATGCGCAGAACGCTCTCTACATGGATCGCAACTACGGCGGGGTGTTCATTATTTGGGACCGACTGTTCGGTACCTTCCAGGAGGAAGACGATAACGAACCGTTGATTTTCGGTGTGACCACACCCTTGGCCAGCTGGAACCCGCTGTGGGCCAACCTGCAGTTTTATGCGCAACTCTGGAGTGACGCCCGGCGTACTGAGCGTTGGTGGGACAAGCTGCGTATCTGGTTCATGCGCACCGGCTGGCGCCCGGCGGACGTCAAGGCCAAGTACCCGATGGCCAAGCCGGACCTGAGTCAGTTCCGCAAATTCGAGGTGCCGCTGGATGTGCGCCAACAGGTCTACATCGCCTTGCAGTTTGCGGCCTATGTAGGGTTTGGCAGTTATCTGATGAATTTCGGTGAGGGCTTGCCCTCCACGGCGCTGGTCCTTGGCTGGGGCACGATGGCGCTGGGGTTGTTTACCCTGGGCGTGGCGCTGGAGAATCGCCCATGGGCGCTGAAGGCCGAGCTGGCGCGCCTGGCGCTGAATGTTCCCTTGGTATGGCTGGCGCCGCTGGTGGGGTTGTGGCCCGCCAGCAACCTGGGCTGGCTGGGCCTGGCGAGCTACAGCCTGCTCAGCATCATCGGCCTCTACTGTTGCAGAAGCCGGCTTACTCGGTTGGTGTCTTAGGCGTTTCGACCGAGGCTGGCTCGTTAGCCAGCCGAGCCTTGGCCTCGGCACAGGCTTGGCGGGCGATGCGGGCATTCTTGAAGCGACGGCGCAGCCACAGGCCAAAGCCCAGCACCAGCAAGGCGGCCAATACCCACAACTCGTATTTCTTGACGCTGCCGAGCATTCCTTCCAGCACTGCGCCGAAGTGATAGGCTGCCGCCCCCAGTGCCGCGGCCCAGATCGCCGCGCCAATACCGTTCAGAACCAGGTAGCGCAACGGTGGGTAGCCGGACAGGCCAATCGCCACGGGCATCACCGTGCGCAACCCGTATACGAAGCGGAAACTCAATACCCAGATATCCGGATGCTTGCGGATATGTTCCAGTGCCTTGTCGCCCATCAGTTGCCAGCGCGGCTTGCGCGCCAGCAACTTGCGGCCGTGCTTGCGCCCCATGTAGTACCAGAGCTGGTCGCCGGCGTAGCTGCCAAAAAAGGCAACGACCACCACCAGGTTGATATCCATGTAGCCACGGAACGCCAGGAAGCCTGCGAGTACAAGGATGGTCTCGCCTTCGAAGAACGTGCCGAGAAAGAGGGCAAAGTAGCCGAAGTCATGCAGAAATTGTTGAAGCATGGTCTAGGGTGCTGGCGAAATGAACGCGCAGCCTACGCCTTCACGAAGATTCATGAAAGTATCGAGATGTGTCACGAAGTGAACAATTCCTACGCAAATGACGAATGGGACTACAGGTCGTGTCGATAAGCACAACTGTCATTCATTCGTCATAATGGCCGCTTATAACTGCAACGCTCGCCCGTAAACACGGGCTCAGGAGTCTGTCGTGAGCTTTACCCCTGCCAATCGCCTGTTCCCCGCCACCCGTCTGCGTCGCAATCGTCGTGATGATTTTTCTCGTCGCCTGGTACGTGAAAATGTACTGACCACGAATGATCTGATCCTGCCGGTTTTCGTGCTCGACGGTGAAAATCGCCGGGAAGCGGTGGCGTCGATGCCGGGTGTGGAGCGTCTGACCATTGACCTGTTGCTTGAAGAGGCGGCGAAGTGGGTCGAATTGGGCATCCCGGCGCTGGCGCTGTTCCCGGTGACCCCGGCCGAACTCAAGACCCTGGACGCCGCCGAAGCCTGGAACCCCCAGGGGATTGCCCAGCGTGCCACCCGTGCCCTGCGCGAGCGTTTCCCGGAGCTGGGCGTGATCACCGACGTGGCCCTGGACCCTTTCACCACCCACGGCCAGGATGGCATTCTTGACGAAGACGGTTATGTTCAGAACGACATCACCGTCGATGCACTGGTCAAGCAGGCGTTGTCCCACGCGGCTGCGGGCGCCCAGGTGGTTGCACCGTCGGACATGATGGACGGACGCATCCAGGCGATTCGCGAAGCCCTTGAGCTGGCCGGTCACGTCAATGTGCGGATCATGGCCTACTCGGCCAAATACGCCAGCGCCTACTACGGCCCATTCCGCGATGCGGTAGGCTCGGCGCTGAACCTGGGCAAGGCCAACAAGGCCTCGTACCAGATGGACCCGGCCAATAGCCAGGAAGCCCTGCACGAAGTGGCCACCGACCTGGCCGAAGGCGCCGATATGGTGATGGTCAAGCCGGGGATGCCTTACCTGGACATTCTTTACCGGGTCAAAGAGGAATTCAAGGTGCCGACCTTTGTCTATCAGGTCAGCGGTGAATACGCCATGCACATGGCGGCGATCCAGAATGGTTGGTTGAGTGAAGGGGTGATCCTCGAATCCCTGACTGCCTTTAAACGTGCCGGCGCTGATGGCATTCTGACCTACTTCGCCGCCCGCGCCGCCCAATTGCTTAGAGAGCAACAATAGCCCTCACAGGAACACTCGATGAATACCGAAGGACTCTCAGAAGTTGCCGTAAAAGACGCTCACCCGGTGGTTGAACAAGTCGCCCAGACCCCGCCGGAGCTGGAGCCTGCACCGCCTGCGGTGGTGGCCGAAGCGCCTGCGCCGGCGCCAGTGCCAGTGGTCACCAACCTGGATGACAGCAGCCTGTACATCCACCGCGAGTTGTCACAACTGCAATTCAACATCCGCGTGCTCGAGCAGGCGCTGGATGAGTCCTACCCCTTGCTGGAACGGCTGAAATTCCTGCTGATTTTCTCCAGCAACCTGGACGAGTTCTTCGAGATCCGTGTTGCCGGCCTCAAGAAGCAGATCACCTTCGCCCGTGAGCAAGCCGGTGCCGACGGCCTGCAACCGCACCAGGCCCTGGCGCGTATCAGTGAGCTGGTGCACGGCCATGTGGACCGCCAGTACGCGATCCTCAACGACATCCTGCTGCCGGAGCTGGAAAAGCATCAGGTCCGCTTCATTCGTCGTCGTCACTGGACCGCCAAGATCAAGACCTGGGTGCGCCGTTACTTCCGGGACGAAATTTCGCCGATCATCACGCCTATCGGCCTCGACCCGACGCACCCGTTCCCCTTGCTGGTGAACAAGAGCCTCAACTTCATCGTCGAACTCGAAGGTATCGACGCTTTCGGCCGCGATTCGGGCCTGGCGATCATTCCAGCGCCGCGTCTGTTGCCTCGGATCATCAAGGTACCGGAAGAGGTAGGGGGCGCTGGCGACAACTATGTATTCCTGTCGTCGATGATCCACGCGCACGCCGATGACCTGTTCCAGGGCATGAAGGTCAAGGGCTGCTACCAGTTCCGCCTGACTCGTAACGCCGACCTGGCGTTGGACTCCGAAGACGTTGAAGACTTGGCCCGTGCCCTGCGCGGCGAACTGTTCTCGCGGCGCTATGGCGATGCGGTGCGCCTGGAAGTGGCGGACACCTGCCCGAAACATTTGTCGGACTACCTGCTCAAGCAGTTCAACCTGGCCGAGTCGGAGCTGTACCAGGTCAACGGCCCTGTAAACCTGACGCGCCTGTTCAGCATCACCGGCTTGGACAGTCACCCGGAGCTGCAATACAAGCCGTTCACTCCGCAGATCCCGAAACTTTTGCAAAACAGCGAGAACATCTTCAGCGTGGTGAGCAAGCAGGACATCCTGCTGCTGCACCCCTTCGAGTCGTTCACCCCGGTGGTCGACCTGCTGCGCCAGGCTGCCAAGGACCCGCACGTCCTGGCCGTGCGCCAGACCCTGTACCGCAGCGGTGCCAACTCGGAAATCGTCGATGCGTTGGTGGATGCTGCGCGTAACGGCAAGGAAGTCACCGCGGTGATCGAGTTGCGGGCGCGCTTTGACGAGGAGTCCAACCTGCAACTGGCCAGCCGCCTGCAAGCGGCCGGTGCGGTGGTGATCTACGGCGTGGTCGGCTTCAAGACCCACGCCAAGATGATGTTGATTCTGCGCCGTGAGGCCGGTGAAATTGTGCGTTACGCCCACTTGGGTACCGGCAACTACCACGCCGGCAACGCGAAGCTCTACACCGACTACAGCCTGCTGACATCCGATGACGCGCTGTGTGAAGACGTCGGCAAGTTGTTCAGCCAGTTGATCGGCATGGGCAAGACCTTGCGCATGAAGAAGCTGCTGCACGCGCCGTTCACCCTCAAGAAGGGCATGCTCGACATGATTGCCCGCGAGACCCAGTTCGCTCTCGACGGTAAACCGGCGCACATCATCGCCAAGTTCAACTCGCTGACCGATCCTAAGATCATCCGCGCGCTGTACAAGGCCAGCCAGTCCGGTGTGCGCATCGACCTGGTGGTGCGTGGCATGTGCTGCCTGCGCCCCGGCATTGTGGGCGTGTCGCATAACATCCACGTGCGCTCGATCATCGGCCGCTTCCTGGAGCACACACGCGTGTTCTACTTCCTCAACGGCGGCGAAGAGCAGATGTTCCTCTCCAGCGCCGACTGGATGGAACGCAACCTCGACAAGCGTGTGGAGACCTGCTTCCCGGTAGAAGGCAAGAAGCTGATCATGCGGGTCAAGAAGGAGCTGGAAAGCTACCTGACCGACAACACCCATAGCTGGAGCCTGCAGTCGGATGGGCGCTACGTGCGTAACACGCCGACCGGCAACCAGAACCCGCGCAGCGCGCAGGCGACGTTGCTGGAGAAGTTGGGTAGCCCGATTCTGACGGTGAACTAGCCCAGGCATACGCAATTCCATGTGGGAGCGGGCTTGCTCGCGAATGCGGTGTGTCAGTCAATGCATCTGGTGACTGATCCACTGCATTCGCGAGCAAGCCCGCTCCCACATTTGTTCTGCAGAATGCTTTTAGATTTGCTTAGCGCAGGTTCAGGCTGAAACCTACCCGCGTCAGCCATTCCGCTTCCTGGGCGAAGTCCGCCTGGGTCAGCTGGTTTTCATCCAGCCAGCCTTTGGGGAACATCACTTCCAGGCTATCGCCATCGGCGTGCAGTTTGACCTGGGGCATTTCCTGGGTGCCGCGGATGTGGTGGAACAGGATTGCAAAGCGCAGCAGCGCGCACAGGCGGATCAGCTTGATGCCGTCTTTACCGAATTCGGCAAACTTGTCCTTGGGAATGTTGCGGCGATGGCCGCGCACCAGCAGCGCGAGCATCTGTTGGTCTTCCCGGGAGAAACCGGCCAGGTCCGAGTGTTCGATCAGGTACGCGCCGTGCTTGTGATAATGGTAGTGAGCGATGTCCAGGCCGACTTCATGCACCTTGGCTGCCCAGCCGAGTAACTCGCGCCAGACGCCGTCCTCCAGGTCCCAGTCCTCAGCCACCTGGTCGAAGGCGTGCAAGGCTTTGCGCTCGACGCGGGCGGCTTGCTCCAGGTCGACGTGGTAACGCTCCATCAGCGAGCTGAGGGTGCGTTCTCGCACGTCTTCATGGTGGTGCCGGCCCAGCAGGTCGTAGAGCACGCCTTCGCGCAGGGCGCCGTCACAGTGGTCCATGCGTTGCAGTTCGAGGGCGTCGAAGATGGCTTCGAGAATCGCCAGGCCCGCAGGGAAAATGGCGCGACGGTCGGGCTTGATGCCGTCGAAGTCGATTTTCTCTGCATCCCCCAGCTTGAACAGCTTGCGCTTGAGCCACGCCAGGCCTTCGGCGTTCACCTCACCGGTGCCATGGCCACCGGCCTTCAAAGCCAGGCCAATGGCACGGATGGTCCCGGACGAGCCGATGGCTTCATCCCAGGTCAGGCGGTGCAAGGCATGTTCGATGCTCATGATTTCCAGGCGCGCTGCGGTGTAGGCCTGGGCATAGCGCGCCGGAGTGATCTTGCCATCCTTGAAATAACGCTGGGTGAAACTCACGCACCCCATCTGCAGGCTTTCACGCAATAGCGGTTCGAAACGTTGGCCGATGATGAACTCGGTGCTGCCACCGCCAATGTCTGCCACCAGGCGTTTGCCGGGCGTGTCGGCCAGGGTGTGGGACACGCCGAGGTAGATCAGGCGTGCCTCTTCACGGCCCGAGATGACTTCCACCGGGTGCCCGAGGATTTCCTCGGCGCGATGGATGAATTCGTTGCGGTTGCGCGCTTCGCGCAAGGCGTTGGTGCCAACGATACGCACCGCGCCAGGGGGCATGCCGTTGATCAGTTGCGCGAAACGCTTGAGGCAATCGAGTCCGCGCTGCATGGATTCTTCATTGAGCTTGCGCTCGTCGTCGATCCCGGCGGCCAGTTGCACCTTCTCGCCGAGCCGCTCAAGGATGCGGATCTCGCCGTTCTGGGCCTTGGCCACGACCATATGAAAGCTGTTGGAGCCCAGGTCGATGGCGGCGATCAAGGACAGATTCTTGGCTTGGGATTGCGGCATGGTTTGGGGGTCTCGGTCGATAACCTTGCCATCGTGCCACGATCGACGGCTGGCGCCAACGCGTAGTGCCAGAGGAATTTTCCCCAATCACTCATCAGAAATTGTGAATGCCGCTTGTAGGAGGTGGTTGCGATAGCTGTGTTATTGGGTCAGGAGTCGCTGTAGTTCATAACTTGCAGTGTGCGTAATTTCTGGATGGTCAACTTAGTCCTACATGTGTATGCATATTTGTCTTGGTTTTTTGTGTTTGCTCCTACAGTAAACAATCTAAATGTGAGCCGTTTTCGCAGAGCTGTCTTACGTTGATTGAGGTATTTTTCCGGCTTAATTATTTATGTGTGGCGCCGATACTGCCGGTCGGCAATTAAGCCGTGGCGGTAATTATTTGTCGCTCAGGGCTTGTACAAGGGGGTAGTTATGCGTGTGGGGTTAAACAAGTGAACACCTCACATCGCTGACTATAGGTGCTGTTTTTACATATTCAGGAAATTAAGGTGCTCAGATGAAGAGCAAAGTGTCAGTGCCGGCGGGACTGCTTCTGGCTGCTGTAGATTTAAGCGTCGAAGCAGCCAATCTACGAGTGAAGGGTATTAATGGCCCCGCCCGTTGCAGTTTAACACTATGAGTTCGATGGCAAGCAGCCTGCGCTAGAGCTGTGTTATTTCCGACAGTTGTTGTGTCGGCAGTTTTAGTGATGAGCGATATTGGTTTTTTGCTAGCGAATCCATTTCTACGTCTATGCAGGATGTAAGATCATGAAAGTAAAGTTTGTTTTGGTGGCAGGTATGGTGCTTTCGGTGGCTAGTCTGAGTGCTCAGGCCTCAGAGTTGCGCGTAAAGGGGGCCATTGTTCCTGCCAGTTGCAGTTTTACAATGACTAATGCCGTTTTCGATTATGGTGATATCCGGCCGTCGAGCCTAAGCGAAACTCAGTATACGCGTTTGACGGCGAAGTCTACGCCGTTCGCTGTTAAATGCGAGGGAAGTGCACTTACTGCGGTTGGGCTCAAGGCAGTGGATAATCGTTCATCCAGCAAAGTGCCAGGTATCGTTAGCTCAATAGACCAGGGCTACACTGATAACTACAACTATGGATTGGGTTTGTCGTCCAAAGGACAAAAAATAGGGGGTTATGCCGTACATGTTCAAAACTCTATTGCTGATGGGCGAACCGTCCGTACAGTGACTTCCGCAGACAATGGCAATACATGGACGAACTATCGAAGTAACGCGTTGGGTCAAGGCGGCGATGTCATTGCCTGGTGGGGTGGTTCAGGAGCGCAAACACCACTTAAGGTTAATTCGGTATCGGGGAATATTCAGATTATCACCTTTATTAATAAACAGTCCGCGCTCGATGTGGGCAGTAAAATCGAGTTGGACGGTCACGCAACCTTGGAGCTTCGTTACCTCTAGGCTCCTATTCGTACTTCCTTGATCAGATAATTCGCATCGGTGTGTGGGTGATAGCGCAGGCCTAATTGTCATCGGGTTTGATCTGATATTTATCGTTATGTTGAGAGTGCTAAAAATGAATAAGACGATGTTTGTAATGAGTGTCGCGTGCTTGGCGTCCCTTGGTTTTCATGCTCAAGCTGCTGACCTGAGTGTGAAAGGAACGATTGCCCCCGTCAGCTGCAGTTTCACGATAACCAATTCGGTTTTTGACTACGGAAGGATTGACCCGAATTCCCTGAGCCCGACGCGTTATACACAGTTGGCTAAAAAGACAACGCCTTATTCGATCAAGTGTGCCAGCAATGTCAAGACAACGGTGGCGATCAGGGCGTCGGACAATCGTGCAAGCTCTCGAATTCCCGGCATGATGCTCAGTCTTTTTGGCAGTAATTATAAAGATATTTATAACTTCGGATTGGGTGCTACGTCCCAAGGGCAAAAGATTGGTGGGTATCTGATCCACCTACGTAATTCTGTGGCGGACGGTGTAGCGGTGGGGATTGTTGGTTCCGAGAATAATGGCGGATATTGGCATACGAATAGCACCCAAGCCGTCGGCCATACCTCCAACCTTACGGCTTGGCGGGCAGGAAATGTCTACGCACCTATCAAGCTTAATACGGTGGCAGGCCAAATTGAAGTGTTGCCTGTTATCAATAAAACATCAGAGTTAAATATGAGTAATCAGATTAATCTGGACGGTCAGGCTACTTTAGAGCTGCGCTATCTATAACTAGGTTCGGAAAGGGGCCGAGCAGAGCCACGCTTTATTAAGCGGGCTTTGTGTCGGCCAATATTTCTTTCGCAAAGCCTGTGCGCACAAGTGGGTAGTGAAGTGATGGTTAAAAGATTTCTTAAATCATGCTTGTTAATAGGTTTTTTCTTGCCGGCGGTGCTGTTCGCCGACGGTATGCGTCCTGATACCACCGTCATTGTGCTACATGAGGCAGAAGGTGAAGTCAGCATTAACGTCACCAATACGGATAGCAGTCCGGCACTGCTGCACTCGGTTATCGAGGATGTCCCGGAAGATACCGAGCAACTGATTGTTGTCACCCCACCGGTCACACGTGTGGATGCAGGAGAGCGTCAGATGGTGCGGTTTCTTTCAATAGGCACCGAACCACTCAAGACCCAGCGCCTGAAGCGTGTGTCCTTCGAAGGAATTCCTCAGGCACAACCTGGTTCCGGTGCGACCATTGGTATCAGCCTTCGGCAGAACCTTCCGCTGATCCTGCATCCCAAAGGCTTGCCAAAGAACGATGCGCCTTGGGAGCTACTGACCTGGCATCTTCAGGCCAACGTCTTGAGTGTGCGCAACGACAGCCCCTACGTAGTTCGCTTGGCGGCAGACGTCCGTCTTAATCCGCAACGAGTGACGGCCAGCCTTGCTCGTACCTACGTGCTGCCTGGCGAAGTATTGCAGGTGGCCTTGGACAAGCCTGTACCCGGTGCGACCTCGGTCACCCTTGAACCCGCGACCGTCTACGGCTTCGCTGTCGATAGCTACGATGCGCTGCTCATCACGAATGCGCCGTGACCGTTCATGAACACAACCAATGGCAGTTTCGGTGCAGTTCCCGACGACTTGAATCATGTACAAAAGCGTGAGGCGCTTTTCAGGCGAAACGGGCTGAGCCTGTCGGTGTGCATGGCAATGATGGCGGTGGTGGTCACGGATGCTTCTGCCGCCCGTGTATCGAGCATTTCCGGGTTCGACTTGGAAACGCTGCAGGCGCGTGGTATCAGCCCTTCGGTTGCCCACTATTTTCGTCATGCGCCACGTTTCAGTGAGGGTGTGAGGGTCGTGGACCTGCACGTCAACGGTGAGCGGATAGGCTTGACGGATGCTCGGTTCGATAAAGAAGGTGAGCTATGCTTTACCCGCAGTTTGCTTGATCGTGGCAGCTTGCGGGTACCTTCCTCGGTGATCGACAAAAGTGTCCCCCCCGAGCAAGCCTGTCATGACTTCAAAGCCGAATACCCTGAGACAGTAACGACATTGCGTCCTGGCAACGAAGAGGTGTCGTTGGTGGTGCCTACGCAAGCGCTGCGAGACGTTCAGCGAGACTCCGGCAGCTATGCGCGCGGAGGCACGGCAGCGCTACTCAATTACGACGTCCAGGCAATCAACAGTCATTCCAGGGCGGATACCTATCGGTATCTTTCAGCCTCCACAGAGGTGGGCTTCAATTTTGGCGATTGGATTGCCCGCAGCCGCCAGCTTTATATTTCCAACGATCGCCGCACAACGGCCGAACACCTTTTCGCCTATGCACAACGGGATTTCTTGCCTTTGGCTTCGACCTTCCAGGTCGGTCAGATATCGAGCAATAACCCGGTGTTTGGGGGAGTACAACTGACGGGCGCGCAGATTTTTCCCGATGGTATTGAAAGTGGTGGCAGTCACAATGGCGTGGTAGTCGAGGGGCGAGCCCTGAGCCAGTCAAGGGTGGAAGTACGGCAATCCGGCGCGTTGATCTATACCACGGTCGTTCCTGAGGGGCCTTTTACGCTGACCAATCTGCCCTTGCTCAACGGCACCAGTGACCTTCAGGTCACGGTGATAGAGACCCAGGGCGGGCAGCGCAGTTTTATCGTGCCGGCTGCTACGTTCCGCGCAGTGGTCCCCGTGAAGTCTGGATATACAGCTTCTTTGGGCAAGATCCGCGAGGTGGAGGGGAGAGGGGCCAAAGAGCCCCTGCTGGCCATGGCCAGTGGTACGTGGGCTGTGGGCAAGGACAGCGCGGTCAGCGCAGGGGTACAAGGTACCGATAGCTACAATGCGGTGGGGCTTGCCCTGGACAGCAGCTTTTCCCAGCGCTTTTCCCTGGGGGTGCGTAACAACTTGTCCCGGGATCATTCAACAAACGTACAAGGCGCGCGCAACAGTGTGTCTGTGAGCGTCGGCCTGCCTGCGAATGTACAGATGTCCTTGAGTGCTACTGCGCAGACACCGGGCTATCGTGACGTCATCGATACAGTGACGCCTCATGTAAACGATGTGGATGGCTCGCGATTCAAGAACCAGTACACCGTAGGATTCAGTTGGGCGGACCCTCAGTTGGGTGGCTTCTCCATCGGTTATAACCGGGGGGCCGATTTCAAGAGCCGGATTACCCAGAATATCTACGGCACGTGGAACAAGAGTTTCAGATATGCCAGCGTCGGTGTGACCGTGGACTCTCAGATTGGCCAGTCCAACAGTGCCGATGACCGGAACGATGACGGACTGGGTATTCGACTGCAGGTCAGTGTTCCCCTGGGCCGTGATCGGAGCCTCAGCGCATTCGCTCGACGTCAGGGAGAGCGCTCCAGTATCGGCACTGCCTATGATGAGCGTGTCGACGAGACGCTGAACTACCAGATACGCAGCGACAGAGACTTCGCAGGGCATCGTGAGCACACCCTGGGCGGCACGCTCAACGCGTCTTCTCGTTACGCGCAAGTGGGGCTGGGGCTGAATCGTGACTCGTCCAGCACCAGTTACTCCGGGCAATTGCAAGGGGCGGTGGTCGCCCATTCTGAAGGTTTCACATTGTCGCCGTATCGGGTTGAGGACACGTTTGGCGTGGTCTCGGTGGGCGAGGTTGCCGGTGCTCGTCTTACCACACCTCAAGGGCCGGTTTGGACCGACCCGTGGGGCAAGGCTGTGATCGCCAGTTTGCCGGCTTATCAGTCGAGCGTGTTGGAGCTGGAAGGCAAAAGCCTACCTCGCCAGATGGATATCAAGAACGGTACCAAGGTCCTGGAAGCGGGCCGTGGGTCCTTCAACAGGGTCGATTTCGAAGTAATCAACGTACGCCGGGTACTGCTGCGCGCTACGGATATGCACGGCAAACCATTGCCTCAGGGCGCTGCCGTGCTGGGGCCAGAAAATGCATTGCTGACCACGGTGGTTGGGGATGGGATGATTTTTCTCAGCAACGTCGACGCGCCCCAGGCCCTTAAAGTCTCTTCCAGCACAGTGTCCTGCGCGCTGCAGCTCGACCTTCCGGAGCAAACCTATAATGGCAAATTCTACGAAACCGCTTCGGCGGTCTGTCGGTGAGATGGCCCGCATGAACGAGTGGCGTATCGGGTGCCTCAAAGGCTTGGGGCTGTTGTTGAGCTGCCTTTTATTGGCAGCGCCGGCAAGCGCTGCGAACTGCCGCCTGTCCCTGAGCCAGCCCATCATCGATTACGGCCTGCTTCGCCCAGGCGAACAGCTCGAAAACCGGGGTGCTTCGCTGGGGAAGCGTATGGTACGTCTGAACGTGATCTGCGTGGAGGCTGCGGTGATTGCGCTACGTTTTCAAGGCGTGCCGGCCAATGAGACTGGCTACAGGTTTGGCCGCCAGGGCTTTTTCAACCTGACGCTTCAGCATCCTCAACTCGACGGTAAACCCATCGAGTTAGCGCAATGGCACAACCCTACCGAACGGGACGCCCAGCTACGCCCAGGCCAATCTCTGGTAGTGCTGGTCGGCGGAGCTCCTGCCAGAGGCCACGCTTTTTCGGCGCAGGTGCAAGTAGACACCTGGCTATCGAGCGCAGCCACTGCTGTTGGCAATAAAACCACATACGAGGGCAATGGGCGTTTCGAGCTGGTGTCCGGTGGCTGAGTCCTCAGGCAGGTGATCCATGGCTGCCGATGAAGTTTGCCAGCTCGGCAGATTGCGGATGTGCAAACAGCACTTTCGGATCGCCCACTTCATGCACCTTTCCCTGGTGCATGAACACCAACTTATCCCCAACCTCCCGGGCAAAACGCATTTCGTGGGTCACCATGATCAGGGTCATGCCGTCTTTAGCCAGTTGGCGCACCACGCTGAGCACTTCATTGACCAGCTCAGGGTCCAGGGCCGATGTGATTTCATCGCACAGCAGCACTTTGGGTGACATGGCCAGTGCGCGGGCAATGGCGACTCGCTGTTGCTGGCCACCGGACAGTCGATCAGGGAAAGCGTCGAACTTCTCGCCCAGGCCTACCCGTTCCAGCATCTGCTTTGCCAACTGCACCGCTTTGGCCTTTGGCACTTTCTGCACCACTTGCGGCGCCAGCATCACGTTCTCGCCCACGGTCAGGTGCGGGAACAGATTGAATTGCTGGAACACCATGCCGACCTTCTGCCGCAGGCTGCGCAGGTCGGCGCGGGCCGCGTCGAGGTATTCACCATCGACTTCGATGACGCCGTCGTTGATCGACTCCAGACCATTGAGGGTGCGCAGCAAGGTGGACTTGCCCGAGCCGCTGCGGCCGATGATTGCCACCACCTGGCCTTCGTCCACCGTCAGGTCGATGCCCTTGAGCACGTGGTGATCGCCGTAATATTTATGCAGGGCAGAAATTCTAAGCAGAGGCATGCAGTCTCCTTTCCAGGTAGCGCGCACTGAGGGACAAGGGGTAGCAAAGCAGGAAGTAACCGAGGGCCACCAGGCCATAGACCATGAAGGGTTCGAAGGTGGCGTTGGCGAGCATGCCGCCCGTCTTGGTCAGTTCGGTGAAGCCGATGATCGAGGTCACGGCGGTGCCTTTGACCACCTGCACCGAGAAGCCCACTGTCGGCGCGACAGCAATACGTAGCGCCTGGGGCAAGATCACGTAGCGCAGTTGTTCAAGCGGGTTGAGGGCCAGGCTGGCCGAGGCTTCCCATTGGCCGTGGGCAATTGAGTCGACGCAGCCGCGCCATATTTCAGCCAGGTAAGCGCTGGTAAACAGGGTCAACGCAATCGCCGCTGCCAGCCAGGGCGATATGTCCACGCCGAGCAGGGCAACGCCGAAAAACACCAGGAACAGCTGCATCAGCAGTGGCGTGCCCTGGAACAGTTCGATATAGGCGCGGGCAATGTTGCGTGGGAACGCTTTGCGGCTGATGCGCAGGGTCATCACCAGTAAGCCGATCAGGCCGCCGCCCACAAACGCCACTAGTGATAGCAGCAGCGTCCATTGCAGGCCGGTAAGCAGGTTGCGCACGATGTCCCAGAACGAAAAATCACTCATCGGCTGTTCCTCATGACAAACCGTCGGCCGATCCAGTTGAGCAACTGGCGAATCATCAGCGCCATGCACAGGTACACCAGGGTGGTCAGGGCATAGGTTTCAAAGGCACGGAAATTACGCGACTGGATAAAGTTGGCGGCAAAGCTCAGCTCTTCAGTCGCGATCTGCGAACACACCGCCGAGCCGAGCATCACGATGATGATCTGGCTGCTCAGGGCTGGCCACACCTTGCCCAGGGCTGGTAGCAACACCACATGGCGGAACGCCTCGAAGCGCGTCATTGCCAGCGCCGCGGCCGCTTCCAGTTGCCCCCGTGGGATGGCCTGGATACCCGCACGTATGATCTCGGTGGAGTACGCCCCCAGGTTGATTACCATCGCCAGCACGGCGGCTTGCCATTCGGTGATTTTCAATCCCAGGGACGGCAGTCCGAAGAAGATGAAGAACAGTTGCACCAGGAACGGCGTGTTGCGGATCAACTCGACATACACACCAAAGAGCCACGCAAACGGCTGGATCTTCCACGCCCGTACCACGGCGCCGACAGTGCCCAGGGCCGCACCGAGGGTGGCGCCAATGGCCGTCAGCTCAAGGGTGAACAGCGCGCCACGCAGGAGCAGGTCGGTATTGGCCAGCACCGGCACAAAGTCGAATTGATAGGCCATCGTTGAGCTCCGCGTCAGAGGTCGGCAGGCAGCGGTTCTTTGAGCCACTGCATGGCGTTTTTCTCCAGGCTACCGTCAGCCTTGGCTGCGACCAGGATCTGGTTGACCTTTTCCAACAGCGCCGGCTCGTTCTTGTTCGCGCCCACGTATACCGGCGAGTCCTTGAGCTTCACCTTCAGCGCGGGTACGCGTTTGGGGTTGCGTTCGCTGATGGCCACCATGACCACGTTGCCGCTGGCGATCAAGTCGACCTGGCCGGCCAGGTAGGCGGCGATAGTGGAATTGTTGTCTTCAAAGCGCTTGATCGTGGCTTCCTTGGGCGCTACCGCTGTCAGCTCGATGTCCTCGATGGCGCCACGGGTCACGCTAATGGTCTTGCCCTTGAGGTCGTCGAGGCTGGCGATGGCGGCGTCAGGCGGCCCAAACACGGCGAGGTAGAACGGCGCGTAGGCGTTGGAAAAGTCGATGACCTTTGCGCGCTCGGGGTTCTTGCCCAGGCTGGAAATCACCAGATCGACCTTGCCGGTGGTGAGAAACGGGATGCGGTTGGTGCTGTTCACCGGGGTCAGTTCCAGCTTGACCTTGAGTTGGTCGGCCAGCAGCTTGGCGGTGTCGATGTCCAGGCCACGGGGTTGCATGTCAGGGCCCACCGAGCCAAACGGCGGAAAGTCCTGGGGGACGGCAACCTTCAGCGTGCCACGAGCGACGATGTCATCCAGACCATTCGCCTGGGCGGGTGCCTGGCTCAGCATAAGGCTGGCAAACAGGGCAGTGAGCAGGGCGCTGTAGCGCTTGGTCATGGCAACTCTCCGAAAAAGGCGAAGGAATTTTCTGAATTTGCCCAGTGCACAGCCCATGCCAGCACCGTTCGGATCGTCTGCAAGGCTGATGTTTATTGAGATGCACAGGTCTTACTGGTCTGAACAGTTGCCAGGGTTTTCGCACCCTTTTCGAGCGCTGACAAAAAGCTGCGAGCCCCTTTGGGGCGTGGCTTGCAGCCGGCCATAAATAGTTTTACAACGGGTCACGCAGATATCGGGAACCTGTGCATTTTATGAATTCCATTGCCCAAGCCGTACCGGAAGCGGCCTTGCAGGCCATCCGCAAACTCATCAAGGAGCAAGGCTTCGGGCCGGGCGATGCGTTACCGTCCCAGCGCGACCTGGCCCTGCAATTGGGGGTGAGTCGGGCTTCGTTGCGTGAGGCGCTGTCATCGCTTAGCGCCTTGGGCGTGGTCAGTGTGCAGGCGGGCAAGGGCGTGTTCGTGCAGGACGTGCAAGAAGCGCCAGGCTTTGCCTGGCCCTTCGCGGCGCAGGCTACGCCGCCGGATATCTTCCAGCTGCGCTACGCATTGGAGGGGTTTGCGGCGGGGTTGGCAGCAATGGCACTGACCATCGAGGCGCTGGACAGCCTGGAGGATAATGTCGAAGCCATGCACAGAGTGCTCAAGGCGGGTGACTTCGAAGCGGCCGCTCGCCTGGACTTCGAATTTCACCAGTGCATTCTGCTGGCCAGCGGTAACCAGGCAATGGTGAGTATCCTCAGTGCCAGTGCCGAGGTGTTTTTGGAGAGTCAGAAACTACCGTTCATCCGGCCGGAGCGGGCCATGGAAACCTGGCAGGAACATCGCAGGATCCTGCGCGCCCTGGCCCGCCGCAACAGTACGACGGCGCAGAAAACCATGCAGGAACATATACGTAATGCTGCGTTGCGCACGGGCATTGCGTTCGTGACGCCCGTTACGTCGTGAGTGGGGTCATACCCACACTCATTCAACTTCATAGCAAGACTCAATCAGACGCGGCTTCCTGAACAGGGGAAGGGCGGCTATGATGGGCAACGTTTTTTTTGCTTACAATCCGGAGACATCCATGAGCAACGATCTTATCAAGCACGTCACCGACGCGACCTTTGAGGCCGAAGTACTCAAGGCTGCCGGCCCGGTGCTGGTTGACTACTGGGCTGAATGGTGCGGCCCTTGCAAAATGATCGCTCCGGTCCTGGACGACATTGCAACCACCTACGAAGGCAAGCTGACCGTTGCCAAGCTGAACATCGACGACAACCAGGAAACTCCGGCCAAGCATGGCGTACGTGGTATTCCTACGCTGATGCTGTTCAAGAACGGCAATGTTGAAGCGACTAAAGTGGGCGCGCTGTCGAAGTCCCAGTTGCAAGCTTTCCTCGACGCGAACATCTAAGCGTCGTCAAAAAAGCCCCGCAAATAGCGGGGCTTTTTCGTAAAGCAGGGCTAGACGCTCCGAAATCCAGGTGGTACATTCGGCCCCGCAGTGGTTTCTCCACTGCCCCCTGCAAGCCGTCGCCGACGCATTCCTTTTCGATTAGTACGCGATCCTGTCGCCTTCTCTGCGGCGCGGCCTCATTAAGCCAAAAGCTTAATTTCCCCCCTCCATAAATGATTACGTCATTCCTATATGAATCTGACTGAACTCAAGCAAAAGCCGATTACCGACCTGCTCCAATTGGCCGAAGAAATGGGCATAGAAAATATGGCCCGTTCGCGCAAGCAGGACGTGATTTTCTCCCTGCTCAAGAAGCACGCGAAAAGCGGCGAGGAAATCTCCGGTGATGGCGTGCTGGAGATCCTCCAGGACGGCTTCGGCTTCCTCCGCTCTGCAGACGCGTCCTATCTCGCCGGCCCAGACGATATCTACGTCTCGCCGAGCCAGATCCGTCGCTTCAACTTGCGCACTGGTGACACCATCGTTGGCAAGATCCGTCCTCCGAAGGAAGGCGAGCGTTACTTCGCCCTGCTCAAGGTCGACACGATCAACTTCGACCGCCCAGAGAACGCGAAAAACAAGATTCTCTTCGAGAACCTGACCCCGCTGTTCCCGACCGTGCGCATGAAGATGGAAGCCGGTAACGGCTCCACCGAAGACTTGACCGGTCGTGTGATCGATCTCTGCGCTCCGATCGGCAAAGGCCAGCGTGGCCTGATCGTCGCACCGCCGAAAGCCGGCAAGACCATCATGCTGCAGAACATCGCCGCGAACATTGCACGTAACAACCCTGAAGTTCATCTGATCGTGCTGTTGATCGATGAGCGTCCGGAAGAAGTGACCGAAATGCAGCGCACCGTGCGCGGCGAAGTGGTTGCCTCGACGTTCGATGAGCCGCCAACCCGCCACGTGCAGGTTGCCGAAATGGTGATCGAAAAGGCCAAGCGCCTGGTCGAGCACAAGAAAGACGTGGTGATCCTGCTCGATTCCATCACGCGTCTGGCCCGTGCCTACAACACCGTGATCCCGAGCTCCGGCAAGGTGCTGACCGGTGGTGTCGATGCCCACGCCCTGGAGAAACCAAAGCGTTTCTTCGGCGCTGCGCGGAACATCGAAGAAGGCGGCTCGCTGACCATTATCGCCACCGCGCTGGTTGAAACCGGCTCGAAGATGGACGAAGTGATCTACGAAGAGTTCAAGGGTACCGGCAACATGGAACTGCCTTTGGACCGCCGCATCGCTGAAAAGCGTGTGTTCCCGGCGATCAACATCAACCGCTCCGGCACCCGCCGCGAAGAGTTGCTGACCGCAGACGACGAACTGCAGCGTATGTGGATCCTGCGCAAGCTGCTGCACCCGATGGACGAAGTTGCGGCCATCGAGTTTCTGATCGACAAGCTGAAAACCACCAAGACCAACGACGAGTTCTTCCTGTCGATGAAACGCAAGTAATACAGCGTTTCAGGTCCAAAAAAATGGCGTCCTTAATCGGACGCCATTTTTTTTGCGTCGAGATTCTGCGATTTTTGTGGCATAAGTATCCGTTAAGTAACAAAAATTGACGCGTGACTTCGCTCATCCCTTTCGTCGCAGACTGACCACATTCTTATGACCACCCTTGCTTACCGCAGAGACATCGATGGCCTGCGTGCCATTGCTGTCCTTGCAGTCGTGTTGTTCCACTTTGGTGTCCCTGGCATTACTGGCGGTTTTGTTGGCGTTGACGTCTTCTTCGTCATCTCAGGTTTCCTGATCACGTCAATTATCTGGCGTGAGCGTCAAGCTGGACGCTTCAGCTTCATCGACTTCTGGGCTCGTCGAGCCCGGCGTATCTTGCCGGCCCTGTTTGTGATGATCGCCGCGACACTGGCAGTGGGTTGGTTTCTGTTGGCGCCCAAGGACTATGAGGAGTTAGGGCGGTCTGCGCACTATCAGGTGACCTTTACGTCGAACCTGTTGTTCTCGCGTCAGCATGGCTACTTTGATGCCTCATCCGACATCAAGCCCTTGCTGCATACCTGGTCGCTTGCAGTAGAAGAGCAGTTCTATATTTTCTTCCCATTGCTGCTGACGTTGCTTTCCAGTCGGTTGAAGCACTGGCGCCTGGCATTGTTCGCGGTACTGTTGGTGTCGTTTGGCATGAGCGTCTGGGCGGTTCAGCATGAGCCGCAGAAAGCCTTCTTCCTGTTGCACCTGCGGGCCTGGGAACTACTGGCCGGTGCAATGCTGGCGGTGCAGCCCAAGCGTGAATGGCGCGCCTCGCCGGCCTTGGCTCAAGGGGTCAGCCTGGCTTCCCTGGCATTGATCCTCATCGCTGTGCTGGGCTACGACGCGAAAACGCCGTTCCCAGGTGCGACCGCGTTGTTGCCCGTGCTGGGGGTGGTCGGGTTGATCTGGGCCAACGGTCAGCAACAGACCTGGGTCGCTCGCCTGTTGGGCACACGGATCATGGTGGGTATCGGGCTGATCTCTTATTCCTGGTACCTCTGGCACTGGCCGGTGTTCGTGTACGCCAACTATGCCGCGGTGGATGGCTTGAGCGCGCTGGAGCTGGCGGGGCTGATGCTGCTTTCGCTGGTGCTGGGCTATCTGTCCTGGCGCTTCGTGGAAACGCCGTTCCGGGAAAAACGTTTGCTGGCTTCGCGTAAGGCGATTCTGGCGTCAGCCATGGTCGGCATTCTGGGGTTGGGCTTCACTGGCCTTGCGATACGCGAAGCTGACGGCGTGCCTTCGCGCTTGTCCGAACAGGCGTTGCGTTTTGCCCAGGCCAAGAAGTGGAGCCCTGACCTGCTGGCGTGCATGGCCGACAAAGATACGCCCGATGAACGCTTGTTCTGCCATTTCGGCCCGAAAGGCCAATCTGTTTCAGCGCTGGTATGGGGCGACAGTCACGCCACCGCGCTGATACCCGCACTTAAAGAGGGCGCTGATCGCCACGATATCAGCCTGGTCGAAGCCAGTTTTGCCGGTTGTATTCCCCTCGATGGCCTGGAGAATATTGCCCGCTGCGCGCATTTCAATCGTCGCGTCGAGAAGGCCATGTCCGAGCAGGCTTTCAGCGATGTGGTGTTGGCCGCTCGCTGGAGCCTGTATGTGTACGGGCAAATGTCCGGTGACAAGGAGCATGCGCTCAAAGACCCCGGCACCGGCCAGTATGTGCGTGCCGTCGCCGAACAACGCTTTGCCCAGGGCTTGCGCGAGCGCATCCAGGGCTTGCGCGCTGCCGGGCACAAGGTCTGGCTGGTCAAGGAAGTGCCGCTGCAGGAAATCATCGTACCTTACCGTCTCAGCCGCCTGGCCATGATGAACCGCCCCGTGGACGGTGAAGGGCTCGCCGTGGCCGAGCATGTAAAGCGCCAGGCCTTTATCACGCACTTGTTTGATGAGTTGGCGGCGGCCGACAGCGGTGTCGCGGTGCTGGACCCTGCACCTTTGCTGTGTGGCACCGACGGTGTATGCCGGGTCGAACTCAATGGCCGAGCGCTGTATACCGACGATAACCACCTTTCAGACGTCGGCGCGCGACACATCGAAGCCTTCCTGGAGCCGTTGTTCAGTTCGTTGCAATCACGCGGATTGACGGCCAATTAAGCTGCCAGCCGCCCTCAGAGCAGGTAGGATGTACGCCTATTTTACGGGTGGCATGGTTAATGAAATTCAAGGATCTTCGGGATTTCGTGCAGCAACTTGAGCAGCGCGGAGAGTTGAAACGTATCCAGATGCCGATTTCTCCGGTGCTGGAAATGACTGAGATTTGCGACCGCACCTTGCGCAAAAAGGGCCCGGCGCTGTTGTTCGAAAACCCGACCGGCTTCGATATTCCGGTGCTGGGCAACCTGTTCGGCACTCCCGAGCGCGTGGCCTTTGGCATGGGCGCCGAGTCCGTCAGCGAACTGCGCGAGATCGGCAAGCTGCTGGCTTTTCTCAAGGAGCCCGAGCCGCCCAAGGGCTTGAAGGACGCCTGGTCCAAGCTGCCGATCTTCCGCAAGATCATTGCCATGGCCCCCAAGGTGGTCAAGGACGCGGTGTGCCAGGAAGTGGTCATTGAGGGCGACGATGTCGACCTGGCCATGCTCCCGGTGCAAACCTGCTGGCCCGGCGACGTCGGCCCGTTGATCACCTGGGGCCTGACCGTCACCAAAGGCCCGAACAAGGACCGCCAGAACCTCGGTATCTACCGTCAGCAAGTCATTGGCCGTAACAAAGTGATCATGCGCTGGCTGAGCCACCGTGGCGGCGCCCTCGACTTCCGTGAGTGGTGCGAAAAGCATCCCGGCAAGCCGTTCCCGGTATCCGTGGCCCTGGGTGCCGACCCGGCGACCATCCTCGGCGCGGTCACGCCCGTACCTGACAGCCTCTCCGAGTACGCTTTCGCCGGTTTGTTGCGCGGTAATCGCACGGAGCTGGTGAAGTGCCGCGGTAATGACCTGCAAGTGCCGGCCACCGCCGAAATCATCCTTGAAGGCGTGATTCACCCAGGTGAAATGGCCGATGAAGGCCCCTACGGCGACCACACCGGTTACTACAACGAAGTCGACAGCTTCCCGGTGTTCACCGTCGAGCGCATCACCCATCGGGTCAAGCCGATCTACCACAGCACCTACACGGGTCGTCCGCCCGATGAGCCCGCCATCCTCGGCGTGGCGCTCAACGAAGTGTTCGTGCCGATCCTGCAAAAGCAATTCCCGGAAATCACCGACTTCTACCTGCCGCCCGAGGGCTGTTCGTATCGCATGGCCATCGTGACCATGAAGAAGTCGTATCCGGGGCATGCCAAGCGGGTAATGCTCGGCGTATGGTCGTTTTTGCGACAGTTCATGTACACCAAGTTCGTTATTGTCACCGACGACGACATCAATGCCCGGGACTGGAACGACGTGATCTGGGCCATCACCACGCGCATGGACCCCAAGCGCGATACGGTGATGATCGACAACACGCCTATCGACTACCTCGACTTCGCGTCGCCGGTATCGGGCCTTGGCTCAAAGATGGGCCTGGATGCCACGCACAAATGGCCGGGCGAAACCACGCGTGAGTGGGGCCGGGTGATCGTCAAGGATGAAGCTGTCACTGCGCGGGTCGATGCGATCTGGAAAGAATTGGGAATAGATTGATGCGTGTAACCCTGCAACCTTCCGGTGCTGTGCTGGAGCTGGCTCCTGGCGAGCGAATCCTCGAAGGCGCCCGTCGCCTGGGCTATGAGTGCCCTCAAGCCTGTCGCAATGGCGTGTGCCATGTCTGCGCGGCGTTGCTGGTGGAGGGCCGGGTACGCCAAGCCGGGGAAGTGCGCGATCATGGGGAGTTCTACACCTGTATCGCCGAGCCCCTGGAGGATTGTGTGGTGCTGTGGGATGGCGTTCTGGCGCCGGGAGAGTTGCCGTTGCGCAAATTGTCGTGCCAATTGATCGAGTGTGCGCAAGTGGGTGGCGATGTGTGGCGCGTGCGCCTGCGCGCCCCGGCTGGCAAGGCGGTGCGTTATCACGCCGGGCAATACCTGATGATCGAGCGGGACAACGGCGAGAAGTCAGCGTTTTCCCTGGCCTCGGCGCCCCATGCCGGGCGTGAGTTGGAGTTGCATGTACTGGCACGGGAAGCCAGCGCGCGCAGCCTCATCGAACAGTTGCAGCGTAACCAGATGGCGCGCGTCGAGCTGCCGTTTGGCGACACTCACCTGGCTGAACTGCCAGACGGGCCACTGGTACTGATGGCCGCCGGCACCGGCATGGCGCAGATGAACAGTCTGATCGAGCATTGCCGCGCTTCAGGTTTCAAGCACCCGGTGCATCTGTATTGGGGCGTGCGTCTGCCGGAAGATTTCTACGAAATCGAGCATTGGGATCAATGGCTGCAATTACCCAACCTGTTCCTGCACAAAGTCGTCAGCGACCTGTGTGGTTGGGAAGGGCGCTGTGGTTTGCTGCATGAGGCAGTGTGCGAAGACATTGCCGACCTCAATAGCGTGCACGTCTACGCCAGCGGTTCGCCGGCGATGATCTACGGCACGCTGGACGCACTGGTCAGCGCCGGCATGGATGCGCACCGGATGCGCGCCGACGTCTTCGCCTACGCCCCAAGGCCCTGAAGCCTTGCGCTGAATAATGTAGGAGCAGGCAAGTCAGCTCCCACAGGGGACAGTGTCGTGTCAGAAGCGCACGCCAGTTGTCACCATTGCCGCGTTGAACCCGAGCAACACCAACTCCGCCGCCACCGGCCCGTAATGCGCGCCCACCGACGGAATGATCACCGGCGCCACACCGAATCGGTTCAACGGGATCTTGTCGCGGTAGTCGCCGCGATAGCCCTGAAGCAGCCCGCCGGTCAATTTTGCATACACCGGATAGTCGGCCAGGTCATAGCGCTTGCCCGCATAGGCGTAGTACGAGCGCTGGCGGAACGAGTTGCGAAAAGTCACCCCACCATACAACAGCCCCGATGCCTCGTTGCGTTCCAGGCCGATCAAGTCCTGCTTGTTGTTGTGCTCGGGGTCGGGTGCGAAGTGCCGGGTGTAGACACTGGTCTGGGCGTACCAGAAGCCTTTGTCGTCGTTGGCGAGTGGGGTTTCGCTCGCCAGCGCGGTGGTGGCTTGGGCCAGGAACAACAGCCCAGGCAATCGAAATTTTTTCATGGGGCGACCTCGATAGTCGATGTAATGAACGGCTAAGTGGGTCGTTATGTGCGCGCTAGTTTGACGGCATGGCGCCCGCCCAGGCTGAACCGGGGCTGACAGTAGCGGGATTAACCGTCCAGATCCTGACGAGTGGCGGCGTTGATTAATGCCCAGTGGCACTTTTTCGCCGTACGGTTACAGCGCTGCGTTTTATTACGGTAAAGTCGCTCACAACTGGTAACACTCAGGAGGCGCACCGCATTTCGCCATGACCGCCATTGAAACCGATCTTCTGCAATTGGCTTACCCTCCGCGCCTCGATCTTGGGCCGCAACTCACACACGAACAGTTGATGAGCTCGATGCAAGCCACCATGGCGCGGCATAAGGGCGGGCCGGTGTGGCTATTTGCTTATGGTTCACTGATCTGGCGCCCTGAATGTTCATCCACCGAGCGCGTACGGGCACGGGTCCACGGTTATCACCGGGGCTTGTACCTGTGGTCCCATGAGCATCGGGGTACGCCGGAATTGCCGGGGTTGGTGTTCGGGCTGGACCGCGGTGGTTCCTGCAGCGGGTTCGCCTACCGTTTGCCGGACGATCAGTTGGAGGCCTCGCTGTATGCCCTGTGGCAACGTGAGATGCCTTACCCCTCTTACCGGCCGCACTGGCTCAGCTGTCGGTTACAGGATGGCAGTACCGTGCAGGCGTTGGGGTTTGTGTTGGAGCGGCATTTGCCCAGCTATGCCGGCAACTTGCCCGATATCGTGCTTAACCATGTACTGCAAAGCGCTTGCGGGCGTTACGGCACGACTCGCGATTATGTCGAGCAGACCGTGAACGCCCTGCGTAGCCACGCCATGCCAGATAAAAACCTGGAGGCGCGGCTCAAGCGTTGTGCCAAGGGTTGCCCGGGCGATTAACGCGCCGAGCTGACACTGTTGGTGTGCCACAGCGTGGGGATCAGGAACGCGATCGCCAGTACGCACGCACCAATCAGCAGCACGAAACCACCGTCCCAGCCGAAATGGTCGACCGTGTAGCCCATGGCCGCACTTGCCGCTACCGAACCGCCCAGATAACCGAACAGACCGGTGAAGCCCGCTGCGGTGCCGGCGGCCTTCTTCGGAGCCAGTTCCAATGCCTGCAGGCCGATCAGCATCACCGGGCCGTAGATCAGGAAGCCGATGGAGAACAGCGCAATCATGTCGATCATCGGGTTGCCCGGCGGGTTGAGCCAGTAAACCAGGGTGGCCACTGTCACCAGGGCCATGAACACGATACCGGTCAGGCCGCGGTTGCCACGGAAGATCTTGTCCGACATCCAGCCGCACAGCAGCGTGCCCGGGATACCTGCCCACTCGTAGAAGAAGTACGCCCAGGACGACTTATCGACCGTGAAGTGCTTGGCTTCTTTCAAGTAGGTCGGCGCCCAGTCCAGTACGCCGTAGCGCAGCAGATAGACAAACACGTTGGCGAAGGCGATGTACCAGAGCATTTTGTTGCGCAGCACGTACTTGACGAAGATTTCCTTGGCGCTGAATTCGTCTTCGTGGCTGGCATCGTAGCCTTCCGGGTAATCGTTCTTGTACTTCTCGATAGGCGGCAGGCCCACCGATTGCGGTGTGTCGCGCATGGTGATGAAGGCAAACGCTGCCACCGCCAAGGCCACGGTGGCCGGTACATAGAACGCCGCATGCCAGTCGTTGAACCACGCCATGCCCAGCAGGAACAGCGGGCCGATCAAGCCACCGCCGACGTTATGCGCCACGTTCCAAACCGACACCACGCCGCCGCGTTCTTTCTGCGACCACCAGTGCACCATGGTCCGCCCACTTGGCGGCCAGCCCATGCCCTGGGCCCAGCCGTTGATGAACAGCAAAATGAACATCATGGTCACGCTGGACGTTGCCCAAGGTGCGAAACCGAAAATGAACATCACCCCCGCCGAAACCAGCAGGCCAAAGGGCAGGAAATAGCGTGGGTTGGAGCGGTCGGACACCAGGCCCATGAGGAACTTGGACAAGCCGTAGGCAATCGCAATCGCCGACATTGCCAGGCCCAGTTCACCGCGGGTGTAACCCTCGTCGATCAGGTAGGGCATGGCCAGGGAGAAGTTTTTACGCAGCAGGTAGTAACCGGCGTAACCAAAGAAAATACCCGCGAAGATCTGCCAGCGCAGCCGTCGGTAGGTACTGTCTATTTTTTCTTCAGGCAAGGGCGCCTGGTGTGCGGCAGGACGAAAGAAAGCAAACATTCAAGAGCTCCAAATTTCTTGTTTTGACTGCGGATGCGAATGTTACAGTTTCGTTACCGAAAATAGCATCGCCTCTTATCTGCAAACACAGGAAACGAGAGCAATTGCATGTTCTTTTACGAACATGTCGCCTATAGATAAGTGATGGTCGTGGTTAGGTCCTAAGACCGCGAAGTAACTACTGTGGGAGCTGGCTGGCCTGCGATGACGGTCTTTCAGCTTCATCTGTAGCAGCTGACTCACCGCTGTCGCAGGCAAGCCAGCTCCCACATGGATTGCATTTCAGGTGTGTTATCGGGTTTGGACAACTATTTTACCCACTGCCTTGCGCTGCCCCAGATCATTGATCGCCTTTGCGGCCTGTTCCAGCGGATACACCTGTGACACCAACGGCTTCAACTTGCCCTCGCCATACCACGTGAACAACTGCTGAAAATTCGCCGCGTTATCCTGCGGCTGGCGCTGGGCAAACGAGCCCCAGAACACCCCGACCACCGCTGCGCCCTTGAGCAGCGCCAGGTTCACCGGCAGTTCAGGAATACGCCCACTGGCGAACCCCACCACCAGCAGCCGCCCATTCCAGGCGATCGAACGAATGGCCTGGTCAAACAGGTCGCCACCCACCGGGTCGTAGATAACATCGGCGCCATTGCCATCGGTCAGACGCTTGACCTCATCCTTGAGGCTGGCTTCGCTGTAGTTGATCAGCTCATCGGCGCCAGCGGCCTTGGCCACTGCGAGCTTGTCGGCGCTACTGGCGGCGGCAATCACCCGGGCGCCCATGGCCTTGCCGATCTCCACTGCGGCCAGGCCCACGCCGCCGGACGCACCAAGCACCAGCAAGGTCTCGCCGGGTTGCAGGTTGGCGCGTTGTTTCAGCGCATGCATGGAGGTGCCGTACGTCATGCTGAAGGCAGCGGCGGTGTTGAAATCCATGCTCGGCGGGATCGGCAGCACGTTATAGCCGGGCACCGCGACCTGCTCGGCAAAGCTGCCCCAGCCGGTCAGCGCCATCACACGGTCACCGACTTTCAGATGGCTGACTTTCTCACCCACTTCACTGACCACGCCTGCCGCTTCGCCACCGGGTGAGAACGGAAAGGGCGGCTTGAACTGGTAGTTGCCTTCGATGATCAGGGTGTCCGGGAAATTCACCCCGGCCGCGTGCACGTCCAACAGGATTTCGTTCTTCTTGATCGCGGGGCTGGCGATCTCTTCCAGCACCAGGGTTTCGGCGGGGCCGAAGGCTTTGCACAGCACAGCTTTCATCGGACTATTCCTTTTGGCGTCGTGGCCGATAAGTGTAGGAGGGAACGCCCGTGGGTCAACGAGCATGCCCGCGCCTGATAAGCCCCCATAAGCTTGTGCTCAGCCTTGCTAGCGTTATGCTACCCGGCAACCGAATTCGAGGAATGAACTGTGAAAGCGTGGATCCTGTTGATGCTTGCCCTGACGTTGCCGATGGCAGCCCAGGCCGAAGAAGCCAAGGAAGGCGAGGCGCCGAAAGTCAGCTACATCAGCCTGACGCCGCCGTTCGTGGGCAATTACGGCCTGGATGGCACGGCCAAGCTCAAGGTCTACAAGGCCGACATTGCTCTGCGCGTGACCGGTGATGAGGCGGCGAAGTTGGTCAAGGCCAACGACCCGTTGATTCGCAACCAACTGGTCGCGCTGTTTACCCAGCAGACCAACGAGACCATGAGCAGTGTGGAAGGGAAGGAAAAGCTGCGTCAGGAAGCGTTGAAGCGAACGCAGCAGGTGATGAACGATGAAACCGGCAAGCCAGTGGTAGAAGACCTGCTGTTCAACAACCTGATCATCCAGTAGGAGCGAGCTTGCTCGCGAAAAACGTCAACGATAACGCGTGCTTCCTGAATAAAAGCGGCGCCTGTGAGTTTTTCGCGAGCAAGCTCGCTCCTACAAGAAGCCAGGTCAGTTAAAGCAAATGAAGGACCACCGCCCACTGTTGCGGTGTGACCGCCATGACCGAAAGCCGGCTGCCTTTCTGCACCAGCGGCATTTCAGCCAGTGCAGTTTGCTGCTTTAGATAGCCGAGCCCCAGCACCTTGGGGAAGGTCTGCACGTGCGCGACATCGATCGCGCTCCACGGGTTTTTCTCCGGGGTGGCCTTGGCGTCGAAATAGTGGCTTTCTGGTTCCAGCGCAGTGGGGTCCGGATAGGCGGCCCGAGTGATTTTGCCGATGCCGGCAATCCCTGGCTCCGGGCAACTGGAGTGGTAGAAGAAAAACTCGTCGCCCACGGCCATGGCGCGCAAAAAGTTGCGGGCCTGATAGTTGCGTACCCCGTCCCAGCGCGCTTCGCCGAGCTTTTCCAGGCCTTTGATAGAGAGTTCGTCGGGCTCGGATTTCATCAGCCAGTAGGCCATTGTTGGGCTCCTGAAAAAGGCATTGGGCAAGTTGTCGGGCAATTGCGTGACAAACCGACAGTCGGTTGGCGTCAAGGTTTGCGTGTTGGTTCACGTTACCGCAGAATGCGCGCTTTTAAGCTTGACGCAGCTGCAACGGACTACTTTGGAACGTTGTTGTCATCGTGTACGAGGTGCCTGAAAGGGGGGCAATCGATGCAACGTAAGCCGGATTTACTATGGATTTTGGTTATTTTGTTTGGTCTGGGCGTCGTGACCACCGGTTATGCCCAGAGCCTGTGGTCGAACAAGACCGATGCACCGGTTGAACTGGCTCAGCAGCAGCCACAACCGTTCAAGCGTTAACTCAAGCATTCACCAAGGCGCCGCTGTTTCCAGCGGCGTTTGTGCGTCATACCACTGCGTATCAGTCACCGTCCCCGCCAACGGCACATCCCAACTCGCCTGCGCCAGGCGTTCGACTTTCTGGCATTCATGGGCCAGCCCCAGCAGCGTTGGCTTGCGCCAGCTCTGGCGGCGGGCAAGATAGGCCAGGCTGCGATCGTAGAACCCGCCGCCCATGCCCAGGCGCCCACCCACATCGTCGAACCCCACCAGCGGCAATAACACCAGGTCCAGCGCCCAGACCTGGCGCTGACGATGGGCATTGACCCGTGGTTCAAGGATGCGAAAGCGGTTGGGCAGCAACTTATCCCCAGGCCGTACGCGCTGGAACACCATCTTGGTGCGCGGCCAGGCGCTGAGCACCGGCAGGTAAGTGGCTTTGCCGCGGCGCTGGGCCGCACGCAGCAGCAGGCGCGGATCGATTTCACCATCCGTGGGCAAATATAAAGAGATATGTTTGGCCCGGCGAAACAGCGGGTGCTGTGCCAGTTGCCGGTACAGACCCTGAGCGGCCTGGCGCTGCTCGCTTGGCGTGAGGGCGCGGCGGGCCTTGCGCAACATGCGTCGAAGTTGCGGACGAGATAGCGGCGCAGGTTCGGTCATGATTTTCGGCTCATAAAACAATGCCAGTCCGGGGACTGGCATTGAGTTTGGGAATTCAGGCTCCCCGACAGAGCCGCTGTCGACTTAGCCCTTGAACCCGAAAGTTCAAGGTGGAAGAAGCAGTAGGCTTTAAGGCTTTCCGTCTAGCGGACATGCACACCAGCCCAACGTGCAACTTCCAGGGTAGTGCGAATCGGCTCAGGGACATCGCCGACTGGCAAACACGCCAGGGAGTGGGGCGAGTATACCTTAAACCCGCTCGGCAATCAGCCCTTGGGTGTGTCTGAATCGGTGGAAAGCGCCAGATCCACGCGATCAAGCAGGTCACGAACCTGCTCGCGCGTCGAACCACTGGCCTGTACGTCAGGGCGCTCCTGCTTATGCAGCAGGTCGTGGGTGATATTCAGCGCGGCCATCACAGCGATGCGGTCGGCGCCAATCACTTTGCCGCTGCTGCGGATTTCGCGCATCTTGCCGTCCAGGTAGCGGGCAGCGCTCACCAGGTTGCTGCGTTCTTCCTGGGGGCAGATGATCGAATATTCTTTGTCGAGGATCTGCACGGTAACGCTATTGCTTGAACTCATGAGTCTTGCTCCAGGGCCTTCAGGCGCGAAATCATCGATTCGACCTTACGCCGGGCGATTTCGTTTTTTTCAATGAGGTGAGCGCGTTCCTCGCGCCAGGTCTTTTCCTGAGCTAATAGGAGTCCGTTTTGACTCTTAAGTTGCTCGACCCGATCAATTAGCAGTTCGAGTCTGGCCATCAGCGCTTGCAGGTCGGTGTCTTCCATTGGGTTCCACTGGATTTGTCTGATGAATGGCAACTGCAGGATAAACGATCTGACGCCCTCGATAGTCTTGGTACGTCTGCCGGTGCTAGGATACAGCGCTCCATTCTAGACATTGCGCCGTCTGGCGCCTAGCTCACCATGCCCATTCAAAATTCCCCGTACGACGCTTTTTCCAAACTGCTGAGCACCAGCGGCCACCCTTGCTCGCCTGCCGAACTGCACGGCGTGCTGTTGGGCCGCAGTTGCACCGGTGTGGGCTTTGATGCCGACAACTGGCTGGCCGATGTGGCCGAGTTGCTGGAAACCGAACCCACCGAGAACGTGCGCAATGCGTTGATCGGCCTGCAAGAGATGGTCAAGGGCGAGTTGACCGGTGACGACGTCACCGTGGTCCTGCTGCTGCCGACCGATGACGCGCCGCTCACCGAGCGCGCTGCTGCCCTGGGCCAGTGGTGCCAGGGCTTCCTCCACGGTTTCGGCGTGAATGCCGGCGGCCTGGAGCTGAGCACCGACGCCAAGGAAGTGCTGCAGGACCTGGCGGCGATCTCACAGGTGCAAGATGCCCTGGAAGAGTCCGAAGATGGCGAAGGCGACTACATGGAAGTCATGGAATACCTGCGCGTCGCGCCGTTGCTGCTGTTCACCGAGACCAGGAAGTCCGCTGAGCCGGTCGCTGCCAAGCCGTCGTTGCACTAAAGAAAGGAAGCCCATCTGCCCATGATTCATATCCCCAAAGCGGAATACACCCGTCGCCGCAAGGCGCTCATGGCGCAGATGGAACCCAACAGCATCGCGATCCTGCCGGCCGCCGCCGTGGCCATCCGCAACCGCGATGTCGAGCATGTTTACCGCCAGGACAGCGATTTCCAGTACCTGAGCGGTTTCCCCGAGCCCGAAGCGGTGATCGTGCTGATGCCCGGTCGCCAGCATGGCGAGTACGTGCTGTTCTGCCGCGAGCGCAATGCCGAGCGCGAATTGTGGGACGGCCTGCGTGCGGGCACCGAGGGCGCGATTCGCGACTTTGGCGCGGATGACGCCTTCCCCATTACCGATATCGACGACATCCTGCCCGGCCTGATCGAAGGTCGCGACCGTGTGTACTCGGCCATGGGCAGCAATGCCGAGTTCGACCGGCACGTGATGGAGTGGATCAACGTGATCCGTTCAAAAGCACACCTGGGCGCCCAGCCGCCGAACGAATTCGTTGCCCTGGATCATTTGCTCCACGATATGCGCCTGTATAAATCGGCGGCAGAAGTGAAGGTGATGCGCGAGGCAGCGCGAATTTCCTGTGCGGCCCATGTGCGGGCGATGCAGGCCAGCCGTGCCGGCCTGCATGAGTTCAGCCTGGAAGCCGAGCTGGATTACGAGTTTCGCAAAGGCGGCGCGAAGATGCCGGCCTATGGCTCCATCGTCGCCGCCGGGCGCAACAGCTGCATCCTGCATTACCAGCAGAATGACGCGGTGCTCAAGGACGGCGACCTGGTGCTGATCGACGCCGGGTGTGAGATCGATTGCTACGCCAGCGACATCACCCGTACCTGGCCGGTCAACGGCAAGTTTTCGCCGGAGCAGAAGGCGATCTACGAGATTGTGCTGGCCTCCCAGGAAGCCGCCTTCAAGCAGATCGCGCCGAACAAACATTGGAACCAGGCCCATGAGGCGACCGTGCAGGTCATCACCGCCGGCCTGGTGAAGCTGGGGTTGTTGCAAGGTGACGTTGACGAGTTGATCGCCAGCGAAGCCTACCGCGCCTTCTACATGCACCGTGCCGGCCACTGGCTGGGCATGGATGTGCATGATGTGGGCGAGTACAAAGTGGGCGGTGAATGGCGCGTGCTGGAAGTGGGCATGGCCTTGACCGTGGAGCCGGGTATCTATATTTCCCCGGACAACCAGAACGTGGCAAAAAAATGGCGTGGCATTGGCGTGCGCATCGAGGACGACGTGGTAGTGACCAAGCAAGGCTGTGAAATCCTGACTGGCGGCGTGCCCAAGACCGTTGCCGAGATCGAAGCGTTGATGGCGGCTGCCCGATGAGCCGGGTCAACCTGGCGATTATCGGCGGTGGCCTGGTGGGCGCCAGCCTGGCCCTGGCATTGCAAGCGGGGGCCAAGGCGCGGGGTTGGAAAATCGTGCTGATCGAACCCTTTGCACCGGGCGACAGCTACCAGCCGAGCTACGATGCGCGCTCTTCCGCGCTGTCGTTTGGCGCGCGCCAGATTTACCAGCGGCTGGGCCTGTGGCATGCCATTTCCCGACGTGCGGAGCCGATCAAGCAGATCCATGTATCGGACCGTGGGCGCTTCTCCACCGCGCGTTTGTCCGCGATGGAGGAGGGCGTGCCAGCCCTGGGTTATGTGGTGGAAAACGCCTGGCTCGGCCAATGCCTGTGGCAAGGCTTGGACAAGGACGTGGTGAGCTGGCGCTGCCCGGCGGAAGTCACGCGCATGGAGCCTCTGCCCGATGGCTATCGCCTGACCCTCAACGATGAAACCGTGCTGGAATGCGACCTTGCGGTACTGGCTGATGGCGGCCGTTCCGGCCTGCGAGAGCAACTGGGCATTGGCGTGAAAACCCGCCTCTACAACCAGAGCGCGCTGATCGCAAACATCACCCCGAGCGAAGCGCACAATGGCGAGGCGTTCGAGCGCTTTACCGATGAAGGCCCCATGGCCTTGCTGCCGCTGCCGGACAACCGTTGCGCGCTGGTCTGGACCCGCATCGGCATGGACGCCCAGCGCTTGGCCAGCCTCGACGAGCGTAGCTTCCTGAGCGAACTGCAGGGTGTGTTCGGGTATCGCCTGGGCACCCTCAAGCAAGTGGGTGCCCGCCACCTGTACCCGTTGACCCTGGTGGAAGCCGAAGAGCAAGTGCGTTCGCACCTGGCGGTCCTCGGCAATGCCGCCCATAGCCTGCACCCGATTGCCGGGCAGGGGTTCAATCTGTCTCTGCGCGATGCCAATGCCTTGGCCGAAGCGCTGCTGGCCGGGCCTGCTGTGCCGGGTGACCTGGCGACTTTGCAAAGCTATCGCGAGCGCCAGCGCCTGGACCAGCAACTCACCGTAGGCTTCTCCGACCAGGTCACGCGCCTGTTTGGCAGTGCCCAACCGTTGGTGGCGCTGGGCCGCAATATGGGCTTGCTCGGCCTCGACCTGTTGCCACCAGCCAAACGCTGGTTCGCCCGCCAGGCCATGGGCCTGGGTACGCGTTCCGATGCGTAAGTGGCTAACCCAACGCGTGGGTAAGGCGCGGCTGTTGCGCTGGTTCCTCACCCTGTACCCGCCGTACCTCGGCGCCGGGGTGCGGGTGCAGGCACTGAGTGCCGACTTCCGGCATGCCAAGGTGCGCATGGGCCTGGGTTGGTACAACCGCAATTACGTCGGTACGCAATTTGGCGGCAGCCTGTATTCGATGGTCGATCCGTTCTACATGTTGCTGTTGATGGAAAACCTGGGCCGCGACTACATCGTGTGGGACAAGGCTGCGAGTATCGACTTCATCTCGCCGGGCAAAGGCCCGGTGTATGCCGAATTCTCCATCGACGACACTTTGCTCGATGAAATTTGGCGCCAGACCGCAGGTGGCGAGAAATATCTGCCCCACCTCAAGGTCGAGATTCATGACGGCTCCGGCACCCTGGTGGCGCGGGTCGACAAAACCCTTTATGTGCGGCGCAAGCCGCCAGCGAGACAGGCTTGAATATGGACATGCGCGCAGATGTGCTGATTGTCGGGGCCGGAATGGTCGGAAGCGCCCTGGCGCTGGCGTTGCAGGGCAGTGGCCTGCAGGTGCTGCTGCTCGACGGCAGCCCGTTGAGCGTCAAGCCGTTTGAACCGGCTGCGGCGTTTGAACCGCGGGTGAGCGCGCTGTCGGCGGCCAGCCAGCGCATTCTTGAGTGCCTGGGCGTGTGGGACGGCATCGTAGAGCGGCGTGCCAGCCCCTATGGCGAAATGCAGGTATGGGACGGCAGCGGCACTGGGCAGATCCACTTCTCGGCGGCCAGTGTGCATGCGGAGGTGCTTGGGCATATCGTCGAGAACCGCGTGGTGCAGGATGCCTTGCTCGATCGCCTGCATGACTGCGACCTCGGCCTGCTGGCCAATGCGCGCCTGGAACAGATGCGCCGATCCGGCGATGACTGGTTGTTGACCCTGGCCGACGGCCGCAAGCTGCGCGCGCCGCTGGTGGTGGCCGCCGACGGTGCCAACTCCGCCGTACGCCGCCTGACCGGTACACCTACCCGCGAATGGGATTACCTGCACAACGCCATCGTCACCAGCGTGCGCAGCAGTCAGCCGCACCAGCGCACCGCGTGGCAACGTTTCACCGACACCGGCCCGTTGGCGTTCCTGCCGCTGGTGCGCGATGGGCAGGAAGACTGGTGCTCGATTGTCTGGTCGACCACGCCCGCGGAGTCCGAGCGCTTGATGGCGCTGGATGATGAACGCTTCTGTCGGGAACTGGAGCGTGCCTTCGAGGGGCGCTTGGGCACTGTGGTTAGTGCCGACCCGCGTGTGTGCGTACCGTTGCGCCAGCGCCATGCCAAACGTTATGTGGCCGAAGGCCTGGCGTTGATCGGCGACGCCGCCCACGTCATTCACCCGTTGGCGGGGCAGGGCGTCAACCTGGGGTTCCTCGATGCAGCCGTGCTGGCCGAAGTGCTGTTGGCGGCGACCGAGCGCGGCGAGCGCCTGGCCGATGTAAAAGTGCTGAGCCGTTACGAGCGGCGCCGCATGCCCCATAACCTGGCGCTGATGGCGGCGATGGAAGGCTTTGAGCGCTTGTTCCAGGCCGATCAACTGCCGCTGCGCTGGTTGCGCAACGCGGGTTTGAAAATCGTCGACCAGATGCCCGAAGCCAAGGCAGTGTTTGTGCGCCAGGCGCTGGGGTTGACTGGCGATCTTCCCGAACTCGCCAAACCCTGAACTGACAATACAACCCTCTGTGGGAGCCGGGCTTGCCCGCGATGAGGCCATCAGCTCCAGCGCATATTCTGGCTGTGCAACATCTGGTAACGCCTCCACCAAGCGTTACCAAATGTGAGTCCTTATCATTTGCCCTCCATTTGCAAATGAGAGACCGCACCCATGTTGGCACCCAAGCGCCTCCTGACTGCCCTGGCACTCACCCTGATCGGCAGCACCACCGTGCAGGCGGCCGACGAAGTCGTGGTCTACTCCTCGCGTATCGACGAACTGATCAAGCCCGTGTTCGACGCCTACACCAAAAAGACCGGCGTACAGGTCAAGTTCATCACCGACAAGGAAGCCCCGTTGATGCAGCGCATCAAGGCCGAGGGCGAGAACGCCACCGCCGACCTGCTGCTCACCGTTGACGCCGGTAACCTCTGGCAGGCCGAGCAGATGGGCATCCTGCAACCGTTCACCTCTCCTGTCATCGACAAGAACATTCCTCTGCAATATCGCTCATCGGCCCACGCCTGGACCGGTTTGAGCCTGCGTGCGCGAACGATCGCCTATTCCACCGACCGGGTAAAACCGGGCGACCTGACCACCTACGAAGCCCTGGCCGACAAGCAGTGGGAAGGCCGCCTGTGCCTGCGCACGGCGAAAAAAGTCTACAACCAGTCGCTGACCGCCACGTTGATCGAAACCCATGGCGCGGCCAAGACCGAAGAAATCATCAAGGGTTGGGTGAATAACCTCTCCACTGACGTGTTCTCCGATGACATCGCCGTGCTGGAGGCCATCAACGCCGGGCAATGCGACGTGGGTATCGTCAATACCTATTACTACGGTCGCCTGCACAAGCAGAAGCCAGAGCTGGCGGTGAAGTTGTTCTGGCCGAACCAGGGCGACCGCGGCGTACATGTGAACCTCTCTGGCATCGGCCTGACCCAGCACGCACCGCACCCGGAAGCGGCCAAGGCGCTGGTGGAGTGGATGACCACGCCTGAGGCACAGAAGATCTTCGCCGACGTCAACCAGGAGTTCCCGGCCAACCCAGCGGTACCGCCATCGGCGGAAGTGGCGACCTGGGGCAAGTTCGTGGCCGATACCTTGCCGGTGGAAGTGGCAGGCAAGCGCCAGGCCGAAGCGATTCGCCTGATGGATCGCGCTGGCTGGAACTGAAGCTGCGCCGCTTAACTGTGGGAGCTGGCTTGCCCGCGATTGCATCACTTCGGTATCACTGATACACCGAGGTGCTTGTATCGCAGGCAAGCCAGCTCCCACATTGGTTAGTGGCCGCTTCAACATCTTTATTTTTCTGAGAGCTTTTCCTTGGCCCACCCCGCCCAACGTCGCTGGTACCTACCGGTTTTCAGCGTCGCCGCCCTGGTGCTGTTGCCGCTGAGCGTGCTGCTGCTGTCCTGGCAAAGCATCGACCCGCAGATCTGGTCGCACCTCTGGGACACTCAGATGCCCCGCTTGCTGGGCAACACCTTGACCCTGGTGCTCGGTGTCGGCCTGGGCGTGACGCTGCTGGGCGTCAGCCTGGCCTGGCTGACCAGCCTGTGCGAGTTCCCCGGGCGGCGCTGGCTCGACTGGGCACTGATGTTGCCCTTTGCAATCCCTGCCTATGTGCTGGCCTTCGTGTTTGTGGGCCTGCTGGATTTCGCCGGCCCGGTGCAAACCCTGCTGCGCGAGTGGTTCGGCACCGGGCTGCGTTTGCCGCGGGTACGCTCTACCAGCGGCGTGGTCATTGTGTTGGTGCTGGTGTTCTATCCCTATGTCTACCTGCTGGCGCGCAGCGCGTTCCTGGCCCAGGGCAAAGGCTTGATGGAAGCGGCGCGGGTGCTGGGGCAATCGCCATGGCAAGCGTTCTGGCGCGTGGCATTGCCAATGGCGCGACCAGCAATTGGTGCCGGTGTGGCCTTGGCGCTGATGGAGACGCTCGCGGATTTTGGCGCGGTCTCGGTGTTCAATTTCGACACCTTTACCACCGCAATCTATAAAACCTGGTACGGCTTTTTCAGCCTGTCCAGTGCCGCGCAACTGGCCAGCCTGCTGCTGCTGGTAGTGATGCTGGTGCTGTATGGCGAGCGACGTGCGCGCGGGGCCAGCCGACCGAGCAATGAGCGCCCACGGGGCAAGGCGTTGTACCACCTGCGCGGGTTCAAAGCCGTGGCGGCCAGCGCGTGGTGCAGCTTGGTCTTCGCCTGTGCGTTCGTGATTCCGATGCTGCAACTGGTGGCGTGGTTCTGGCAGCGTGGCCGCTTCGACCTGGATGAACGTTACACCGGGCTGATCGTGCATACCCTTTACCTGGGCGGTATCGCAGCGCTGATCACGGTCAGCGTGGCGCTGATACTGGCCTTTGCCAACCGTCTGGCGCCCACTCGCGCGATTCGCTCCGGTATCAGCCTGGCCAATGTCGGCTATGCCTTGCCAGGCTCGGTGCTGGCGGTGTCGATCATGCTGGCGTTCAGTTACCTGGACCGCGAGTTGGTGGTGCCGCTCTCCGGATGGCTGGGCGGGGCGGGCAAGCCTTTGCTGCTGGGCAGCCTGTCGGCACTGGTGCTGGCGTACCTGGTGCGGTTCCTGGCGGTGGCCTACGGGCCGCTGGAAAACAGCCTGGCGCGAATCCGTCCGTCACTGCCCGAAGCGGCACGCAGCCTTGGCGTGAGCGGCCCACGACTGTTTTGCAAAGTGTATCTGCCGTTATTGCTGCCGGGCACGTTGAGCGCAGCGCTGCTGGTGTTTGTGGATGTGCTCAAGGAAATGCCCGCCACCTTGCTGATGCGCCCGTTTGGTTGGGACACCCTGGCGGTCCGCATCTTTGAAATGACCAGTGAAGGCGAATGGGCGCGGGCGTCTTTGCCGGCGCTGACCCTTGTGCTGGTTGGCTTGTTGCCGGTCATCGGGCTGATTCGTCGCTCGGCTCGGCAAATCGGTTAGGTGCCAGTCCTACGGCTTGAGGCTACAATGCGCGGCATTCGGTGCGCTCCGTCTTTCGGATCGACCTGCTGTATGTGGCTGCGGGCCTTGTAGTACAAGGTGTTCGGCGCAAGTGGCAGCTCTGCGCGCCTTCGCCAAGCCCGGAAGGAGAAACCCATGGGACAGCGTACGCCTCTGTATGACCTGCATCTCGCCCTCGGCGCGAAAATGGTCGATTTTGGCGGTTGGGATATGCCTTTGCATTACGGCTCGCAAGTTGAAGAGCACCACCAGGTGCGACGTGACTGCGGGGTCTTCGATGTATCTCATATGACCGTGATCGATGTCACCGGCCCCCAGGCCAAGGAATGGCTCCAGTACCTGCTGGCCAATGATGTCGACCGACTGCATGGCTGTGGCCGTGCGTTATACAGCGCCATGCTCAACGAGCAGGGCGGGGTAGTGGACGACATGATCGTCTACCGCACCGAAACCGGTTACCGCCTGGTGGTCAACGCCGCCACCCGCGATCAGGACATGGCCTGGATGCAGGCGCAACTGGGCACCTACTCAGTGCAGCTGCATGAGCGGTCAGAGTTGGCCATGCTCGCCATCCAAGGCCCCCACGCCCGGCAGAAAATCGCCGAACTGGTGACCCAGTCCCGTGGCACCCTGATCCACCAGCTCAAGCCGTTCGAAGGCCGGGCCGACGGTGACTGGTTTATCGCCCGCACCGGCTATACCGGCGAAGACGGCCTCGAAATCGTGCTGCCGGCCGATCAGGCACCGGGCTTTTTCAACGATCTGGTGGGCGCAGGCATTTCCCCCATCGGCCTCGGTGCGCGCGACACCTTGCGCCTGGAGGCCGGCATGAACCTGTATGGCCAGGATATTCACCAGGCCGTCTCGCCCCTGGCGGCCAACATGGCCTGGAGCATCGCCTGGGAACCGGTCGAGCGTAACTTCATTGGCCGCGCTGCGCTGGAAGCAGAAAAAGCGGCCGGCGTGCAGTTCAAACTGGTGGGGCTCGTCCTCGAAGAGCGTGGCGTGCTACGTGCTCATCAGGTGGTTCGTATCGCCAATGTTGGCGAAGGAGAGATCACCAGTGGTAGTTTCTCGCCTACGCTAAGCAAATCCATTGCGCTGGCGCGTGTGCCGACGGCGACTGCCGACCGGGCCGAAGTGGAAATCCGCGGCAAGTGGTATCCGGTTCGAGTGGTCAAGCCGACCTTCGTGCGTCATGGCAAAACCCTGATCTAACCAATTCCGGCAGGCCAAAGGCCGCTGACATTTCATCTTGAGGACACAGACTATGAGCAATATCCCTGCCGACCTGCGTTTTGCCGAAAGTCACGAATGGGCCCGTCTGGAAGCTGACGGCACCGTGACCGTCGGGATCTCCGACCATGCACAGGAAGCTTTGGGTGATGTGGTGTTTGTTGAGTTGGCGGAAGTGGGTGCCAATTTTGAAGCGCAAGGCCAGGCGGGTGTGGTTGAGTCGGTGAAAGCAGCCTCGGATATCTACTCGCCGGTTGCCGGCGAAGTGATTGCTGTCAACGAAGAGCTGAGTGGCAGCCCTGAGCTGCTGAACTCTGACCCGTACGGCGCGTGGATCTTCAAGCTCAAGCCAAGCGACAAGGCCGAGCTGGACAAGCTGCTGGATGCCGCGGGCTACAAAGCCGCCATCGGCGAATAAACGCCATAGTTACAACGACACAAATCAATGTGGGAGCTGGCTTGCCTGCGATTGGATCACCCGGGTATCACCGATACACCGAGGTGCCAGCATCGCAGGCAAGCCAGCTCCCACAGTTGATTGGGGTGTGTCTGCTGGTTGTGATCAGTCTCTTTTCAATACGGCTTTAACCGCCGCTACAGCCCGCTCCACATCCGCCTCTGTCATCGCCGTGAACATCGGCAACGACACAATCAAACGCCCAACACGCTCCGCCACCGGGAACATGCCTTCCTTGAAACTCTGTGCCCGATACAGGCTCAGCAGGTGGATCGGCGGGTAGTGATAGCCGATACCCACGCCGTGGGCCTGCATCTGTTCCATGAACGTGGCGCGGGCTGGCAGGCCATCCTGGCGCTCCGGCAATACCAGTTGGAACAGGTGCCAGTTGCTGTTTTCGAAGTCGGCCGGCGGCAGTTGCGCGCCGTATTGGGCTTCGAAATCGCTGCCAAAGCAGTTGAAGTAGTGCCGTGCCAGGTTCTGACGATGGGCGGTGATCTTCTCGATGTGCGCAAATTGCCCCAGGCCTATGGCGGCGGCAATGTCGGTCATGTTGAACTTGCCACCCAGCACATCCACATCCAGGCCATCGAAGCCGCTGCGGGTGACGCCTTGCAGTCGGTACTTCTCTGCCAGACGGGCCTCCTCGGCATTGTTCAACACCAGGCAGCCGCCTTCGGACGACGTGATGTTCTTGTTCGCCTGGAAGCTGAAGGACACGAAGTCGCCGGTTGCGCCGATGCGTTCTCCATCCCAGCTGGACCCCAGGGCCTGGGCAGCATCTTCGACAATACGCAGGTTGTACTTGTTGGCCAGCGCGTAGAGCATCGGCATATCCACAGGCAAGCCGGCCAGGTAGACCGGGATGATCGCCTTGGTGCGCGGAGTAATGGCCGCTTCTACCTGGGCCAGGTCGATATTGCGCGTCACCGGGTCGATGTCGGCAAAGACCGGAGTGGCACCGACTTCGAGAATCACGTTAGCCGTGGCAACCCAGGAAATTGGGGTGGTGATGACTTCATCCCCAGGCCCGATCCCGGCGATGCGCAAGGCGATCTCCATGGTGCAGGTGCCCGAGTTGAAGGTGCGCACCGGACGGCCGCCAAAATAGTCCGACAGCTGTGCTTCGAACGCCTGCACCTTTGGTCCGCTGGTGATCCAGCCGGAACGCAGAACATCGCCGACCGCCGAAATGGTGGCTTCATCAATGGTCGGTTTGGAAAACGGCAGGAAGGGCTGTTGGCTCATGACGAAGAAGGCATCCGTTTCAGGTAGGCAATGAAAGATAGACGAGTCAGTAGGGCATGGTTGCACGCTGAGACTGAATATAGCCTGTCATCCATGAACGATTCGTCATGCAGCAGGCAAAAAAATGCCGCTTGAGAAAGCGGCATTTTTTATGAGGGCAGTTGTTACTCGGTTACAGCATTCTTCGCCAGGATGGCGTTAGCCAGTTCCATGTCCGTGGCTTGGAGGCCAGGGTTATCGGCGCGGACCTTCTGCATGGCCGCTTCCAGATACGGGCCGCGAATGCCGCCGTCGCTGGCGACGAAGCTGCCCGCGTCGTCCTGGGCGGCGACCACCAGCTTGTGGTCCTTGAACGTCAGGTAAGTCGAGCCAGTGGTGGCGCCCGACGAGATGACATTACGCCAGAAGCTATCGGCCATGGCTGAGCCGACAGGTAGGGAAAGCACAGCGAGGGTTGCGACAGCATATTTGAGACGCATGATGGGTGACTCCGGTGGGTTATCTGTACGTTTTGATTGTAGTTAACCCGATCCAGTTCCATCACTGACTAAACAGTTTCAGTACTCGATCAAACCCGAAGAATTTGTTTCTGAATCCCCTGGCGTGACCCGCAATACCTCCGTCATCGTGGTCAGGCCGGCCTTCACTTTCTCGACGCCGGCCATGCGCAGGCTGCTCATGCCCTGCGCCAGTGCCTCACGGCGCAGCGCTTGTACGTCCGCGCCCGGGGTGACCAGCGCTTGGAGTGCCGGGTCCATGAGCATGATTTCATACAGCCCGGCCCTGCCTCGATAACCGCTGTCACGGCATTGCGCACAGCCGACGGCTTCGCAGCCGTCAGCGTCCTCCTGGCCCAGCGGGCGCTTGCAATGGCTGCACAGCAGCCGCACCAGGCGCTGCGCCATCACCCCTATGAGCGTAGCTTTGATCAAATAGTGAGCAACGCCCAGTTCCTGCAGGCGGCTGATGGCGCTGGGTGCATCGTTGGTGTGCAAGGTCGAGAAAACCAGGTGCCCGGTCAGCGCGGCCTGGATAGCCATCTCTGCGGTTTCCTGGTCGCGGATTTCGCCGATCATGATGATGTCCGGGTCCTGGCGCAGCAGGGCGCGGATGCCGCTTGCGAACGTGAGGTCGATGTTGTGCTGGACCTGCATCTGGTTGAAGGCCGGCTCGACCATTTCAATCGGGTCTTCCACCGTGCACAGGTTGACCTCGCGGGTCGCCAGTTGCCTGAGGGTGGTGTAGAGGGTGCTGGTCTTGCCTGAGCCGGTGGGGCCGGTGACGAGGATGATGCCGTGGCTGCGTCGCGTCATGGCGTGCCAGCGCTGCTGGTCGGCGTTGGACAAACCCAACTGGTCAAAGTCCTTGAGCAGCACTTGTGGGTCGAAAATTCGCATCACCAGTTTTTCGCCGAATGCCGTGGGCAGGGTCGAAAGCCGCAATTCCACTTCGACACCCGCAGGGTTCCGGGTCTTGACGCGGCCATCCTGGGGTTTGCGTTTTTCGGCCACGTTCATTCGCCCCAGGCTTTTCAGGCGGCTGACCACGGCCATGGTGACCTGTGGGGGAAATTGATAGACGTCATGCAGCAGCCCATCAATGCGAAAGCGCACCCGACCCTGGTCGCGGCAGGGCTCGATATGGATATCGCTGGCTCGTTGGCCAAAGGCGTACTGCAGCAGCCAGTCGACGATGTTGACGATATGCGCGTCGTTGGCATCCGGCTCCTTGTCGCTGGCGCCGAGGCTGAGCAAGTCGAGATTGCCAGGCGTCGTCATCTTTTCATCCGCACCGCTGACGGACTTGGCTAAACGGTAAAACTCGTTGATACAGCGCTGGATATCGCTGGGGTTGGCAACCACGCGCTTGATCGTGCGTCTGAGCACCTGGGACAGCCCGGCTTCCCAGGTGGTGACATGGGGTTGGGCACTGGCGATCGTCACGCTGTGAGTATCGACGGCGACTGCGAGAATGCCGTGGCGCTGGGCAAAGGCGTGGGACATCAACGGCACCACGGCTGCCACATCAATCTTCAACGGGTCGATGCGCAGGTAAGGTTGGCCTACCTGCCGGGCCAGCCATTGGGTCAAGGTCTCCACGCAAGGGCCCTGGGCTGCGATGCATTCCAAGGGATGCTGGCTGCCGGACGCTGGCGCTACCTTTTGCGCCGCCTGCGCCGTGATCAGCCCTTGCTCGACCAACTCCGGCAATAATTGCTGCAGTTCCAAGGGGTGATCGTGAGTGGCGACGGGCATGCAGGTTTTCCTGGGGCGTGGGGGTAATCCCAGGCTAGCCGGCCGCTGAAGATCCTGCTGGCGCTTGTATTGCCGGTTTTTACTGCGCCATCGCCGCCAACGCTTGAGGCCGCTCGGAATCAGCCGACCACAGCTCCAGGGTGCAGACGCTGATCAGGTTTCGAATCTTTTCACCGATCACTTGGGCGCGGTGCCAGCTCAGGCCGGTCATCACGATATCGATGCTCAGCAGGTCGGCTTCCCGGTTCATGCTGACCTGGGTGGGCGTGAGCAATTGCAGCGCGAAGTGGTTCAGCACCCGGCACAGCACGTCCGGTTCAGCCTCGGCGACGATGCGATAGTGCGCTTGGCAGTGGCTGCTATTGGCGGCCCACGCATCGACGCGGGTCGCGGGGTAGGCGGTTTCGACGGCATGCATGCTGACTCTCCAGTTTCGACTGGGAAAATTTTTACATTCGCCTGGGGAGATTTCTTATCTAAAATAAGCCTATTTGGCGATAAATAGACCAAAACAATTCAAGATAAGCCTATTCATGGGTACTTTTATGCACAGTGAGTTGGACGCCTACGACCGCCGCATCCTGGCCTTGCTGCAAGAGGATGCCTCGCTCTCCAGTGCACAGATTGCCGAACAGGTCGGCCTGTCGCAGTCGCCATGCTGGCGGCGTATTCAGCGGCTCAAGGAGGAGGGCGTGATCCGCGGCCAGGTCACCCTGCTGGACCGCAAGAAAATCGGGCTCAACACGCAGATTTTCGCCGAGGTCAAACTCAACGCCCACGGTCGCTCCAATTTCACTGAGTTCACCGAGGCGATTCGCGGGTTCCCGGAAGTGTTGGAGTGCTATGTGCTGATGGGGGCGGTGGATTTTCTGCTGCGTATCGTCACCTCGGATATCGAGGCGTACGAGCGGTTTTTCTTCGAGAAGTTGTCGATGGTGCCGGGGATTCAGGAGGTCAACTCGATTGTGGCGCTGTCGGAGATCAAGTCCACCACCAGCCTGCCAGTATTGCGCTGACAGGCATGCCATTGACTGTAGGAGCGAGCTTGCTCGCGAAGATCGTTAACGATAACGCGGGAAGCCTGGCTCCCCACATCGCTCTCGGGTTTTTCGCGAGCAAGCTCGCTCCTACAGGTAGAGTGACTTACAGGCGCAGAAGGGTCTTCCAGGCACGATTCTGATAAACCGCAATCGCCTGGTGCATACGCGCATCCAGCGACTCATCGGTAATCGGCTGGTTGGCCAGGTGCGCCAGCTTGTTCAGCTCGCCGTACAAACGGTCCAGCTCAGGAATGTCCACCACATGGCGCGCATGGTGCAGCCAGGCCTGGATGCGTTCGATACGCGGCAGTTGCTCGGCCAGGTCTTCCGGCTGTTGCTGGTAGCGCTGCAGTTGCAGGGCGACAGCGTCGTCGGCCAACAGGCGTGGCAGCCAGTTGGTAATTTGCGCAGCGCCCTGGCGGTTGCCGCGCACGTTACGTTCGGCCGTCCAGGTGCGAGCCAGCAGCCAGCGCGAGAGGTTGAGTGAGAACAGGCCCCAGCGCACGTCTTGCAGCTCTTCGATGAACTGTTCCGGCGCGGCTTTGCGAATGTCTTCATCGTCGTCACCGGCCTGGACCAGCGGGCGCCAGTCTTCCAGCAACGCATCCAAGGCGCTGCGCAGTTCGCTGGTGGATTGGCGCGGCGCGGCCTGGCCGAGGCTGCCGATCAGGGCGCGCAACTCGCCGAGGTTCTCGACCCAGTCCTGCAACAGGCGCCAGTGGCCATTGAAGCGGTATTGCTCAGCCAGGCGCTGGCTGCTGCCCAGCAGGTGCCACAAGATCGCGGCGAAGGCGTCGTCCAATGGCATTTCGGCGTGGATCTGTGGCGCCGGCAGGCTCAGGGAATAGCTACTGGCGTCATACAGGCGATAGCCGCGTTCGGCCTTGCTGATGTCGCACGGCATCAGGGCCAGGGTTGCAGCCAGCTCGGCGGCCAGTTCCAGCAGGGCCGCCGGTTCGCCTTCGCGCAGTTCCAGTTCCAGCTCGCAGATTTCTTCTTTCTGCTTGCCGACCACCACATGGCCCAGGTCCAGGGCGGCTTCGATCACCACCTTGGCCTTGCCACGGCCCCAGGCGATTTCGGCGCGTTCACGCACGAAGTCGGTGGTGAAGATCGGCTTGAGAGTCTTTTTGTCCAGCTCGGCCAGTTGCTCGGGCCAGCACTCGCCATCGAGTTTCTTCACATCGAGCTTGGCTTTGGGCAGGTCCCAGTTGTATTCGTTGCGTTCCGACAAGCCGGCGACGCTTTGGCCGCGGGTCTTGAGGGTCTGGATGATGTCGTCACCGTCCTTGCGCAGGCGCAGGGCAACCTTGGCCTGGGCCAGGTCACGCTCGGGGGTGTCGAAGTACTGGTTCATCAACTCACGGCGTTCCCAGCCACTTTTGTTGCGTTTTTTCAGTAACGGGTGCTCACGCAGCGCGGCGAGTGTTTCGCGGCTGACGCGTAGCTTGATTTCGGTTTCTTTCTGCATGGCCGGAAAATCCAGGATCGGGAGCGCAGCCGGGGAAAAGTGTGGCTGCCAAGGTCGTGCAGTGTACAGGACTGAGCCCGGCAACGTGCCGCAACGGTTTATTGTGTTGCGCAGATGCCTCTATAGTGAGGTTCATCCGGGAAGTTGGGAGACCGCGCATGCCGTTACCGTCCATGAAAGAGCAGTTCGCCGCCTTGATCGCCGCGCCGTCGGTGAGCTGCACCCAGGCGTCTCTCGACCAGAGCAACCGCCCGGTGATTGACCTGCTCGCCGCTTGGCTGGGCGACCTGGGCTTTGCCATCGATATCCAACAAGTCAGCCCCGGCAAGTTCAACCTGTTGGCCAGTTTCGGCAGCGGCCCCGGTGGCTTGGTGTTGGCGGGGCATAGCGATACCGTGCCGTATGACGCGGCGCTGTGGAACACCGACCCGCTCAAGCTGACGGAAGTCGACGGCCGCTGGGTAGGGCTGGGCAGTTGTGACATGAAGGGGTTTTTCGCACTGGTTATCGACGCGGTGTTGCCGCTGCTGGACCAACCCTTCAAGCAACCGCTGTTGATCCTTGCCACTTGTGACGAGGAAAGCTCCATGTCCGGTGCCCGTGCGCTGGCCGAGGCGGGGCGCCCATTAGGTCGTGCAGCGGTGATCGGCGAGCCGACCGGGCTCAAGCCGATCCGCCTGCACAAGGGCGTGATGATGGAACGCATCGAGATCCTCGGGCGCAGTGGCCACTCGTCGGACCCCAGCCTGGGCCATAGCGCCCTGGAAGCCATGCATGACGCCATCGGCGAACTGCGCGGCCTGCGCCTGGCCTGGCAGCGCGAGTACCGCAACGCGCAATTCAGCGTGCCGCAGCCGACGATGAACTTCGGCTGCATTCACGGCGGCGACAACCCCAACCGCATCTGCGGCCAGTGCTCCCTGGAGTTCGACCTGCGACCCCTGCCGGGCATGGACCCCGAGGTGCTGCGCGCCGCGATCCGCCAGAAGCTCGAACCCCTGGCCGAGCGGCATAAGGTCAAGATCGACTACGCGCCGTTGTTCCCCGAAGTGCCACCCTTTGAGCAGCCCGAAGACGCCGAGTTGGTGCGGGTGGCGGAGCGTTTGACCGGTCATCGTGCCGAAGCAGTAGCGTTCGGCACCGAAGCGCCTTATCTTCAGCGCCTTGGTTGCGAAACCCTGGTGCTCGGCCCTGGCGACATTGCCTGCGCCCACCAGCCTGGCGAGTACCTTGAAATGTCACGCTTGGCGCCTACAGTGCGTCTATTGCGGGAACTGATCGAACACTACTGCCTGAAACCTGCATAAATTTGCCCCTGCCCATTCGTACATAAGGAGAGTGAGCGTGTCGCCAAGCCTGTTCCGACGATAACCATCAGCCGCTGTGCGCTTTCACGATTGATCCTTTATTTGGCTGCTTTTTATTACAGGCCCAGGTGTTATGCCCGAATACGTCAATTGGCTTCGTCACGCTTCACCCTACATCAACGCCCACCGCGACTGCACCTTTGTGGTCATGCTGCCCGGCGATGGTGTGGACCACCCCAACTTCGGCAATATCGTCCACGACCTGGTGCTGCTTCACAGCCTGGGTGTGCGTCTGGTGCTGGTGCATGGCTCGCGCCCGCAAATCGAAACCCGCCTTGAAGCACGCGGCCTTACCCCGGCTTACCACGAAGGCTTGCGCATCACCGATGCTGCGACGCTGGAGTGTGTGATCGACGCGGTGGGTCATTTGCGTATTGCCATCGAGGCGCGCTTGTCCATGGACATGGCGTCCTCGCCGATGCAGGGCTCGCGCCTGCGTGTGGCCAGCGGCAACCTGGTCACCGCACGGCCAATCGGCGTGCTTGAAGGCGTGGACTACCACCACACCGGCGAAGTGCGCCGGGTCGACCGCAAGGGCATCAACCGCCTGTTGGATGAGCGCTCTATCGTGCTGCTCTCGCCCCTGGGGTATTCGCCCACCGGCGAGATCTTCAACCTGGCCTGCGAAGACGTCGCCACCCGCGCCGCCATCGACCTGGGCGCCGACAAGTTGCTGCTGTTCGGCGCCGATCCCGGTCTGATCGATGAGAACGGCCGCCTGGTGCGTGAATTGCGCCCACAACAAGTACCCGCGCACCTGCAACGCCTGGGCAGCAACTATCAAGCCGAACTGCTCGATGCCGCTGCCGAAGCCTGCCGGGGTGGAGTAGGGCGCAGCCATATCGTCAGCTACGCCGAAGATGGCGCTTTGCTTACCGAACTGTTCACCCGCGATGGTGGCGGTACGCTGGTGGCCCAGGAACAATTCGAACTGGTGCGCGAAGCGGCGATTGAAGACGTCGGCGGCTTGCTGGACCTGATCAGCCCGCTGGAAGAGCAGGGCATTCTGGTGCGCCGTTCGAGGGAAGTGCTGGAGCGTGAGATCGAGCAGTTCAGCGTGGTCGAGCGCGAAGGCATGATCATCGCCTGCGCGGCGCTGTATCAGATCGCGGATTCGGATGCGGGGGAGTTGGCGTGCCTGGCAGTGAACCCGGAGTACCGCCACGGCGCGCGAGGCGATGTGTTGCTCGAACGCATCCAGACCCGGGCACGCGCCCAAGGCTTGAAAACCCTCTTTGTACTCACCACGCGCACGGCCCATTGGTTCCGCGAACGCGGCTTTGTACCCAGCAGCGTGGACCGCCTGCCGTCGGCGCGAGCGTCGCTGTACAACTATCAGCGCAACTCCAAGATCTTTGAAAAGGCCCTGTAAAAGAGTACGGCTCTGTGTGGGAGCTGGCTTGCCTGCGATAGTGGCGCCTCGGTTTATCTGAAGGACCGAGTTGCTGGTATCGCAGGTAAGCCAGCTCCCACCGAAGACTGTATTTATTGTGTGATGAATTTGTCGGTCACATAGGCCGAATAATCCGGCAGCACCGTCTCCACCTTCCCCTGTTCCTTCAAGAACTTCGCCGTCTCCTCAATCGCCTTCGCCGTGCCGCCCTTGAGCAGCGCAGCGGTTTGCTGTGCCTGCGCATCCGGAAACGTCGTACCGGCCAAGAGTTCCGGAATGTCATCCGCATTTGAACCTGTCAATCTGGCGATTTTCTGCACTGGCTCGGAATCCACCGTCCAGCTGCCTTTGTGGGCGGCATAGTCGGCAAAGGCATCCAGGGTAACTTTGGCGAACTTGGCCACTACCTCAGGATGTTTTTGCGCAAAATCCTTGCGCGCCACCCACACCTCAAATGTGGGTGCACCCCATTGGCCCACCTGCGCCGCGTCTGTCAGGGTCTTGCCGCTCTTGCGGATTTCGCCCAAGGCCGGGGACCACACAAAAGCCCCATCAATATCGCCACGCTTCCAGGCGGCGGCGATTTCGGCCGGTTGCAGGTTCACCACTTTGACTTGTTTGGTGTCCAGCCCCCAGTGTTTCAGCGCGCCGAGCAGGCTGTAATGGGAGGTTGAGACGAAGGGCGTGGCGATGGTTTTACCGATCAAGTCCTGGGGGTTGTCGATGCCACTGCCGTTGCGCACCACCAGGGCTTCAGAAGCGTTGATCTGTGCCGATACGATAAACGCCACAATCGGCAGGTTGCGCGAGGCCGCCGCCGCGAGTGGGCTGGAGCCGAGGTTGCCGATTTGTACATCACCCGAAGCGATGGCCGCGACTACCTCTGGCCCGCTGTTGAAGCGGCGCCAGGCGATTTTTTCGCCGATGGCTTTTTCGTACAGGCCGTCGGCCTGGGGAACCTTGCTGGGATCGATGCCGGTCTGGTAGCCCACCGTCAGGTCGGCGGCATTGACACCAAAAGAAAGTAATAGCGATACAAAAACTGTAACAAATTGACGGGAGGATGTGCGTTTGGCCATGATGGCGTCGCCTTTTTGATCGTGAGTGACGTATACAACCGTACGGCAACACTAATCGATCTAAAAAAGCACCAGTAAATACCCTTTAGGAATTAGCTTATGGAGCGGCGCGTCTATCCTGACCGGCCAGCTTCACGGAAAGTCTTATTCCTGGATCGTATGAAAAAGAATGAAATAATTCTTTTTGGGTGTATGAAAAACTCATTACCCTGCAGGGACCAAATCAACTGCGATTAGACGAAGGTAGTAGACACACAAGGTTACGATTGACTTGGTGGTCACTATCTGGCGCTAATCGCGCATCTGTGGATCGAGGGCGTCAGACCCGAGACCAAAGAAATACAAAAATTAGAAATGAGAGGAGCGGTACATGAAGAAGTCCACCTTGGCTGTGGCTGTAACGTTGGGCGCAATCGCCCAGCAAGCAGGCGCTGCCGGTTTCATCGAAGACAGCAAGGCCACACTGGGCCTGCGTAACTTCTACATCAACACCGATAACCGCGAAGGCACGGCCAACCCGAGCCGCAACGAAGAGTGGGGCCAAGGCTTCGATCTGCGTTTCATCTCCGGTTACACCCAAGGCACCGTCGGCTTCGGTCTGGACGCTATCGGCCTGCTGGGTGTTCGCCTGGATTCCGGCGGTGGCACCAACGGCGCGACTGCCAGCTCCTACGGTGGCACGATCTTCCCGAGCAAGTCCAATGGCGAAGCCGTTGATAACTACTCCAGCCTGGGCCTGACTGCCAAGGCCAAGATCTCTCAAACCGAACTGAAGTTGGGTACCTTGCAGCCCAAGCTGCCGGTCATCGTCACCAACGATGGTCGTATGCTGCCGCAAACCTTCCAAGGTGGCCAGATCACCTCCAGTGACATCAAGGACCTGACCCTGGTCGCGGGCCAGATCGAAAAGGCCAAGGGCCGTAACTCCAGCAACAACGAAAGCCTGTCCATTTCCGGCGCCAACAGCCGCGGTGTGAACTGGCGTTCGAGCAACAAGTTCTACTACGCCGGTGGCGACTACAAGATCACCAAGGATCTGACCGCCCAGTACTACTACGGCAACCTGGAAGATTTCTACAAGCAACACTTCCTGGGCCTGACCCACAACTGGGCCATCGGTCCTGGCGTGCTGAAGTCTGACCTGCGTTACTTCAACAGCTCCGACGATGGCAACAACGGTAACCAGTCCGCTTATTTCTCGACGGGCAACTACAGCGGCGTGAACTCCGGCCGTGGCAAAGTCGACAACAACCTGTACAGCGGCCTGTTCCTGTACTCGGTTGCCGGCCACACCTTCGGTGGCGGTTACCAGGTCAGCAACGGCAGCAGCGACTTCCCTTGGCTGAACCAGGGTGACGGCTCGTCGGCTTACATCACCACCGACATGCAGATCCAGAAGTTCGCCCGTGCCGGCGAGCGCACCTGGCAAGCTCGCTACTCCTACGACTTCGCCAAAGTCGGCGTGCCTGGCCTGACCGCCGGTGTGGTTTACCTGAAAGGTGATCATATCGACACCGTCGCCAGCAACCGTACCGAGTTCACCGGCCAGTCCGAGTGGGAACGTGACATCACTGTTGCCTACGTCGTACCGGAAGGTCCGCTGAAAAACGTCGGCGTGGCGTGGAAAAACGCTATGTGGCGCAGCGACATCGCCAACGCGCGTAACCAGGACGAAAACCGCTTGATCGTCAGCTACTCGATCCCGCTGTTGTAAGACTGTAAAACCTTGCCCGGCGCAATGCCGGGCAAGGTGTCTTGCTATTCAAGTCGGGCTCAACCCCCGCAAGCCCTTCCTGAATCCCTCTTTTTTGCAGCGTCTCAAGGCCTTCTCGAACCTTGAAGGCGATGTTGGCCTCAGGCCGTTCCCAAGTCCAATGAACTGATTTTTAATATTCTTTTATCGTCTAGATAAATCGATATTTATTCTTTTTAAACCGCAAAAAATCCATGCACAGTGGGCTCCATAAGCACTCATCAGGAGCCACACCATGAGCCTAAGACTGGGCGACATCGCCCCCGACTTCGAACAGGATTCCAGCGCCGGCAAGATTCGCTTCCACGAATGGCTGGGCGACAGCTGGGGTGTGCTGTTTTCCCACCCTGCGGACTTCACGCCGGTGTGCACCACCGAGCTGGGTTTTACCGCCAAGCTCAAGGATGAATTCGCCAAGCGTGGCGTCAAGGCCATCGCCCTGTCGGTAGACCCGGTGGACTCGCACCACAAGTGGATCGAAGACATCAACGAGACCCAGAACACCGCGGTCAACTTCCCGATCCTGGCCGACGCCGACCGCAAGGTCTCGGACCTCTACGACCTGATCCACCCGAATGCCAGCGATACCCTCACCGTGCGCTCCTTGTTCGTGATTGACCCGAACAAGAAGATCCGCCTGACCATCACCTACCCGGCCAGCACCGGGCGTAATTTCCATGAAATCCTGCGGGTGATCGACTCGCTGCAGCTGACCGACAACCACAAGGTGGCAACACCGGCCAACTGGCAGGATGGGGATGAGGTGGTGATCGTGCCGTCACTCAAGGACGAGGAAGAGATCAAGAAACGCTTTCCCAAGGGCTATCGCGCGGTGAAGCCGTACCTGCGTCTTACCCCACAACCCAATCGTTAAGGCATCACGGACCATGCCTCTGTAGGAGCGAGCTTGCTCGCGAAAAACGTCAACGATAACGCGTGCTTCCTGAATGAACGCGGCGCCTGTGAGTTTTTCGCGAGCAAGCTCGCTCCTACCAAAAAGCACTGACTCACAGCAGGGGTTTTCAGGCCGTTTCCACGGCCTTTTTTTTCGCCTGGGGATTGATCAATCGCTTATGTTTTTATGGAATAAACAAATGAATAAATAAGATTTATAGATATATAAATCTGCTGATAAGGTCTATCCCATCTTGGCGCCATCGCCGTACAGCGAACCGCCGACACTTGCTCAAGGAATCTCCTGCATGCTGGTCGTAACACTTGGAGGCAGTCCCAGCCAGCGTTCCCGCTCCGGGGTCTTGCTGGATAAAACCCGTCAGTGGCTGCAACAGCAGGGCGTGGAAGTGGTGAGTTACCAGGTACGGGACTTCCCGGCTGAAGACTTGCTGCACGCACGCTTCGACAGCCCCAAGGTCATTGACCTGCTGCAACAAGTCGCCAATGCCGACGGCCTGGTGATCGCCACGCCGGTGTACAAGGCGTCGTTTTCCGGGGCGTTGAAAACCGTACTGGACCTGCTGCCGGAGCGTGCGCTGGCCCATAAGGTGGTGTTGCCGATGGCGACCGGCGGCAGCATCGCCCACATGCTGGCGGTGGACTACGCCCTGAAGCCGGTGCTGTCGGCCCTCAAGGCCCAGGAATTGCTCCACGGTATTTTTGCCGAAGACAGCCAGATCGCCTATGGCGAAGGCAGCGTGCAGGCGCAACTGGTGCCGGTACTCGAACAGCGTCTGCACGAAGCCCTGGAGCAGCTCTACAGCGCCATGGCGCGCCGGCCAAAACCGCTGGACCCTGACGTATTGAATGAACGTTTGTTGAGTGCTCGCTGGAGCATCTGAGCCTCACCCCAGAAACCTGGAAACACTCACCTTACTCAGCCGACAACGGCCAAGCAGGTGCAGCCAAAACCCTAATCGCACAGTTGGAGAGAGCGCCATGCGCACTGTCATCTTGCGTCGTGGTCTGGTCGCACTCTTTGCTGCGGCTGTGTCCTTCGGCGCCATCGTTCAAGCCCAAGCCGCCGAGACCTTGCGGATCGGTTATCAGAAGTACGGCACCCTGGTGCTGCTCAAGGCCAAGGGCACCCTGGAAAAACGCCTGGCCGACCAAGGCGTGCAGGTGCAGTGGACCGAGTTTCCCGGTGGCCCGCAATTGCTCGAGGGCCTGAACGTCGGCTCCATCGACTTCGGCGTTACTGGCGAAACTCCACCGGTGTTTGCCCAGGCGGCTGGCGCCGATCTGCTCTATGTCGCCTACGAACCACCCGCGCCTACCAGCGAAGCGATCCTGGTGCCCAAGGACTCGCCGATCAAATCGGTGGCCGAGCTCAAGGGTAAAAAGGTCGTGCTCAACAAAGGCTCCAACGTGCACTACCTGCTAGTGCGTGCCCTGGAAGATGCCGGTCTCAACTACACCGACGTAAAGACCGTGTTCCTGCCCCCCGCCGATGCCCGTGCTGCGTTCGAGCGTGGCAGCGTGGACGCCTGGGTGATCTGGGACCCGTACCAGGCCGCCGCCGAGAAGCAACTACAAGCGCGCACCCTGCGAGACGGCACCGGGATTGCCGACAACCATCAGTTTTACCTGGCCACCAAACCCTACGCCGAACAGCACCCACAAGTGATCAAGGCGTTGGTGGAAGAGGTGCGTGCGGTAGGCGAATGGTCCAAGGCCAACCCGCAGGAAGTGACTGAGCAGGTCGCCCCACTGCTCGGCCTGCCGGCAGATATCACCCTCACATCGGTGAAACGCCAGGGCTACGGCGCGCTGTTCCTGACCCCGGAAGTGGTCGCCGCCCAGCAGAAAATCGCAGACACCTTCTACCAACTCAAATTGATCCCCAAGCCCTTGAGCATCAAGGACGTGATCTGGACGCCACCCGCCGCGGTTGCCAAAGCGCCGTAATCCGACTTCATTCAGGAGACAACTCCATGAGCCTCAATATTTTCTGGTTCCTGCCCACCCACGGCGACGGTCATTACCTTGGCACCGCCGAAGGCGCCCGCGCTGTCGACCACGGTTACTTGCAACAAGTGGCCCAGGCTGCTGACCGCCTGGGTTTCGGCGGGGTGTTGATCCCTACGGGTCGCTCTTGCGAAGACTCGTGGTTGGTGGCCGCCTCGCTGATCCCCGTGACCCAGCGCTTGAAATTCCTGGTTGCCCTGCGCCCTGGGATCATCTCCCCGACCGTGGCCGCGCGTCAGGCCGCGACCCTGGATCGCCTGTCTGGTGGCCGTGCGCTGTTCAACCTGGTCACCGGTGGCGATCCGGAAGAACTGGCTGGCGATGGATTGTTCTTGAGCCATGAAGAGCGCTACCAGGCGTCGGTGGAATTCACACGCATCTGGCGCCGTGTGCTGGAAGGCGAGACCGTGGACTACGACGGCGAGCACATCAGCGTCAAAGGCGCAAAATTGCTCTACCCACCGATTCAACAACCACGCCCGCCGCTGTATTTCGGGGGTTCCTCCGAAGCCGCCCAGGACCTGGCGGCCGAACAGGTCGAGATGGTGCTGACCTGGGGCGAGCCGCCGGCAGCCGTTGCGGAAAAGATCGCGCAGGTACGCGCCAAGGCTGCAAAACTGGGACGCACGGTGCGCTTTGGCATTCGCTTGCATGTGATCGTGCGCGAAACCAACGACGAAGCCTGGAAAGCCGCCGACAAACTGATCTCCCACCTGAACGACGAGACCATCGCCCGCGCCCAGGCGTCCTTGGCGCGCTTCGATTCGGTGGGCCAGCAACGCATGGCAGCCTTGCACGGCGGTAGCCGTGACAACCTGGAAGTCAGCCCCAACCTGTGGGCCGGCGTCGGCCTGGTACGTGGCGGCGCAGGGACGGCGCTGGTGGGCGATGGCCCAACGGTTGCGGCGCGGGTCAAGGAGTACGCGGACCTGGGTATCGATACCTTTATCTTCTCCGGTTATCCACACCTGGAAGAGTCGTATCGGGTCGCCGAGCTGTTGTTCCCGCACCTGGATATCGAACGTCCCGAGCTGCCAAAAAGCGCCGGCTACGTCAGTCCGTTTGGCGAGATGGTGGCCAACGACATCCTTCCCAAAGCTGCGTCACAGAGCTGAGGCGCCGTTATGGACTTAGAAAAAATCAGCCATCGCGTGGCGCCCTGGGTGCTGCCGATCTTATTGCTGGCGGTGTGGCAGTTGTCGGTGTCGGCGGGTTGGTTGTCGACGCGCATTCTGCCAGCGCCGAGTGCAGTGATCGAAGCCGGGGTGAACCTGGTGGTCAGCGGCGAAATCTGGACGCACCTGGCCATCAGCGGCTGGCGCGCCGGCCTGGGCTTTGTGATCGGTGGCAGTATCGGTCTGGCCCTGGGCTTTATTACCGGCTTGTCGAAGTGGGGTGAACGCTTGCTCGACAGCTCGGTGCAGATGATCCGCAACGTGCCGCACCTGGCGCTGATTCCGCTGGTGATCCTGTGGTTCGGCATTGATGAGACCGCGAAAATTTTCCTGGTGGCCCTGGGTACCTTGTTCCCGATCTACCTGAACACTTACCACGGCATCCGCAATGTCGACCCGGCACTGGTGGAAATGTCGCGCAGCTATGGCTTGTCCGGTTTCAGCCTGTTCTGGCAAGTGATCCTGCCGGGCGCGCTGCCGTCGATCCTGGTGGGGGTGCGCTTTGCCCTGGGCTTCATGTGGCTGACGTTGATCGTGGCGGAAACTATCTCGGCAAGTTCCGGCATCGGTTACCTGGCGATGAATGCCCGTGAATTCCTGCAAACCGACGTGGTGGTGCTGGCCATCGTCATGTACGCCATCCTCGGCAAACTGGCCGACCTGGCAGCCCGTGGGCTGGAGCGTGTGTGGCTGCGCTGGCACCCGGCGTATCAAGTCAAAGGAGGTGCAGCATGACGGCCCAACAACCTCCGCGTCTGTTGAAGGGTATCCCACTGGCGGTGCGCAAATTGCGCAAGGCCTTTGGTACCCGCGAAGTGCTCAAAGAGATTGACCTGCATATTCCCGCGGGGCAGTTCGTGGCTGTGGTCGGCCGCAGCGGTTGCGGCAAAAGTACCTTGCTGCGCCTGTTGGCGGGGCTGGACAAAGCCAGTGGCGGCGAGCTGCTGGCCGGCTCCGCGCCACTGCACGAAGCGATTGAAGATACGCGGTTGATGTTCCAGGAAGCGCGTTTGCTGCCCTGGAAAAAGATCATCGATAACGTCGGCCTGGGCCTCAAGGGCGACTGGCGGCCCAAAGCGCTGGATGCGCTGGAAGCGGTTGGCCTGGCCGAGCGCGCCAATGAATGGCCGGCGGCGTTGTCCGGTGGCCAGAAACAGCGCGTGGCACTCGCACGGGCGTTGATCCATCAGCCGCGCCTGTTGCTGCTCGATGAGCCGCTGGGCGCACTGGATGCCCTGACCCGCATCGAGATGCAGCAACTGATCGAAAACCTGTGGCGCAAGCACGGTTTCACGGTGTTGCTGGTGACCCACGACGTCAGCGAAGCCGTGGCGATTGCCGACCGCGTGATTCTGATTGAAAACGGCGAAATCGGCCTCGACCTGAACATCGACCTGCCACGCCCACGGGCCCGTGGCTCACACCGCCTGGCCGCGCTGGAAGCCGAAGTGCTCAACCGCGTGCTGTCGCTACCCGGTTCCCCACCGGAACCCGAACCTGTTTCACCGCTGCCGACGCAATTGCGTTGGGCTCAATAACTCACACAGGAAAAACACCATGACTATTAAAGCCATCAACGTGCGTAACCAGTTCAAAGGCACCATCAAGGAAATCGTGGTCGGCGACGTGCTGTCGGAAATTGACGTGCAGACCGCGTCCGGCATTGTCACCTCGGTGATCACCACCCGTTCGGTCAAGGAGTTGGAGTTGGTGATCGGCAGTGAAGTGATTGCCTTTGTGAAATCCACTGAGGTGTCGATTGCCAAGTTGTGATAACCCCACTGATCGTTCCCACGCTCTGCGTGGGAATGCCGCCTGGGGCGCTCCGCGTCCCGCTGTGCCAAAGGTGACGCAGAGCGTCACGGGATGTATTCCCACGCAGAGCGTGGGAACGATCAGCGCTTGGGCAGATAGGCCGGCAAATAAAGCCCCACATACGCATCAAACACCCGCATCCCTTCCTCCGCCATGCGCGGCGTAATCAGCCCATGCTGATGCACCGAGCGCGCGTACACGCGGTCGCTCAACTCCAATGCCAGGGCAAACACGTCCACATCGCCCGGTAGCGTTGGCACTTCAAAGTGGCGATTGAACACCGCCAGCATCAAGTCGCCCAATTCCAGATCATGCTGGCGATCGGCCTGGGTCACTTCGGTCAACCCATGCTGGGCCAGGATCAACTGGCGCGCCGCGGCATCGTTGCTGTAGATGCTGAGCATGCGTTGTTCAACGATGTAGGACAGGTCGCGCCAATGCTTGAGCGATTCATGCTCGATGGGCGCCTGGATGGCGGCGCGAAAGGCTGCGTGAACGTCAGCGGTCAACGCCTCAAGCAACGCCGGCACACTGGCGAAAAAGTGGTACACCGATGACGGTGGAATCTGTGCCCGTTCGGCCACGCTGTAGATCGACAAGCTGGCCACACCTTCGGCGGCCAGCAAGGTGCGGGCGGCGTCGAGGATCGCGTCGATCCGGGCCTGGCTGCGGGCGCGGGGTTTGCGAACAGTGGCGGGGCGGGTGGTCATGGATGTCTCCTACAAGGCAGCGGGCATTGTATGAGCAGGAAGGTGTGTTGTCTGCCAGGCCGCTATCGCAGCGATGCGGCGACCCGACAAGCCAGCTCCCACAATGGAACGCATTTCAAGGTTGGAACGCGATCAAATGTGGGAGCTGGCTTGCCTGCGATGAGGCCAACCCGGTTTCCCAAAATAAACCCATAAAAAAACGCCACTGACCAAAATCAGCGGCGTTCTTTTATTGCAGCAACCGCTTACACGGTATGCAGGTACCAGTTGTACTCAAGGTCGGAGATGGAGTGTTCAAACTCCTCCAACTCACTTTCCTTACAGGCGACGAAGATATCGATGTATTTAGGATCGATGTACTTGGCCATCACCTCGCTGTCGTCCAACTCACGCAGCGCATCGCGCAGGTTGTTCGGCAGGCTCTGCTCGTTCTGCTCGTAGCTGTTGCCTTCCACTGGAGCGTTCGGCTCGATCTTGTTGGTCAGGCCGTGGTGTACGCCCGCCAATACCGAGGCCATCAGCAGGTAAGGGTTGGCATCGGCGCCAGCCACACGGTGTTCGATACGCACGGCATCGGACGAGCCGGTGGGTACGCGAATCGCCACGGTGCGGTTATCCAGGCCCCAGCACGGCGAGTTCGGCACGTAGAACTGTGCGCCGAAACGACGGTAGGAGTTGACGTTGGGGCACAGGAACGCCATTTGGGCGGGTAGGGTCTCCAGCACACCGCCGATCGCGTGACGCAATGCGGCGTTCTGCTCGGGATCCTCGCTGGCAAAGATGTTCTTGCCGTCCTTGTCCAGAATGGAAATGTGTACGTGCAGCCCGTTGCCTGCCTGGCCTGGGTAAGGCTTGGCCATGAAGGTGGTGTCCATCTCATGGTCGTAGGCGATGTTCTTGATCAGGCGCTTGAGCAGTACCGCGTAGTCGCAGGCCTTGATCGGGTCGGCGACGTGGTGCAGGTTCACTTCGAACTGCGCCGGGGCACTTTCCTTGACGATGGCATCGGCCGGAATGCCTTGCTCCTTGGCACCTTCCAGAATGTCCTGGAGGCAGTCGACGTATTCGTCGAGGTCGTCGATCAGGTAGACCTGTGTCGAGTGCGGGCGTTTGCCGGAGATCGGCGAGCGGGGCGGTTGTGGGCGGCCGTTCACGTTCTCCTGGTCGATCAGGTAGAACTCAAGCTCGAAAGCGGCGCAGATGGTCAGACCGAGGTCGTCAAACTTGGTGACAACTTGGCGGAGCACTTCGCGCGGATCGGCGAAGAAAGGTTCACCTTCAAGTTCGTGCATGGTCATCAGCAGTTGCGCGGTGGGGCGCTTTTGCCAGGGTTCATTGCACAGGGTGTCGGGGATTGGATAACAGATTCGGTCAGCATCACCGATGTCCAGGCCCAGGCCGGTGCTTTCCACCGTAGAGCCGTTGATATCCAGGGCAAATAAAGAGGCAGGCAGGTTAATGCCCTTCTCGTAAACCTTGTGGAGGCTGGTGCGTTCGATGCGCTTACCGCGCACCACACCATTCATATCCGCAATTAGAAGGTCTACGTACAGAACCTCAGGATGATCCTTAAGGAACGCGTTCGCTTCGTTAAGCTGAACGGCACGCGGGGGTACCGACATGATGCAACACCTTTGTTGTTAAAAATATCAATCATTGATCTTTTCTGGTTTCAGTCAACCCGAACGGCCTGCCGAAGTCAAGCGAGGCATTTTTTGCCCTAAAAAAGCGCCATGAAGCCTTTTTTGCGGGGTTTTGGGGCGGTTTTTTGGGTTTTAGGGGCTTGGGACCTGCAGGCTTGAGCGGGCCGTGTAGGATTTTTTACGGGGGTGTTGTGTAAAAAAATGAACAAGGCTAAGCTCGATTCAAACCCATAACAGCAATAATACCGGGGTGCTTCATGTTTCACCTGCCGCCAATCGGCGTCTCTGCCTGCTCCAGCCAGGCTTTGTCCGCAGCTCGTTCGCCCCGTGTGAATGCCCAGGCACCGGCCAATATTCTTGACGGCCCGGCCGATCTCCTTTTTGCCATCTCCGACGCCACTGAGCGACCCTCATCCGCCGTGCCGATCATAATTGCGCACAACTTTGGCCTGAGGAATGCAACCCATGGGCAAATGGCAGGTAAGCTCCTACCCTGAATGAAAAAACGACGCGGATGCTGCGTCAACCAACGCCTGGCCTTTAATGGATGCCAGGAAACCCAGCCCAGAGGCATTTATGAGTAACAACCTCGACCAGCTCACCGATTGGTTGAAAGACCACAAGATCACAGAAGTCGAATGCATGATTGGCGACCTCACCGGTATTACCCGGGGCAAGATCTCGCCGACCAACAAGTTCATTGCCGAAAAAGGCATGCGCCTGCCCGAGAGTGTTCTGTTGCAGACCGTGACCGGCGACTATGTCGAAGACGACATCTATTACGAATTGCTCGACCCGGCCGACATCGACATGATCTGCCGCCCCGACCAGAACGCGGTATTCCTGGTGCCCTGGGCCATCGAGCCGACCGCCCAGGTGATCCACGACACCTACGACAAGCAAGGCAACCCGATCGAGCTGTCGCCGCGCAACGTGCTCAAGAAAGTCCTCAAACTCTACTCCGACCGCGGCTGGCAGCCCATCGTGGCGCCGGAGATGGAGTTCTACCTGACCAAGCGCTGCGAAGACCCGGACTTCCCGCTGCAACCGCCGATTGGCCGCTCCGGCCGCCCGGAAACCGGTCGCCAGTCCTTCTCTATAGAAGCAGCCAACGAATTCGACCCGCTGTTCGAAGACGTCTACGACTGGTGCGAACTGCAGGAACTGGACCTCGACACCCTGATCCACGAGGACGGCACCGCGCAGATGGAAATCAACTTCCGTCACGGCGATGCCCTGTCTCTGGCCGACCAGATCCTGGTGTTCAAGCGCACCATGCGTGAAGCCGCGCTCAAGCACGACGTGGCCGCCACCTTCATGGCCAAGCCCATGACCGGCGAGCCCGGCAGCGCGATGCACCTGCACCAGAGCATCATCGACATTGCCACCGGCAAGAACGTCTTCTCCAATGAAGACGGGACCATGAGCCAACTGTTCCTCAACCATATTGGCGGCCTGCAGAAATTCATCCCTGAATTGCTGCCTTTATTCGCCCCCAACGTGAACTCGTTCCGCCGCTTCCTGCCCGACACCTCGGCGCCGGTGAACGTGGAATGGGGCGAAGAAAACCGCACCGTCGGCCTGCGCGTACCGGATGCCGGCCCGCAGAATCGCCGCGTGGAAAACCGCCTGCCTGGCGCCGACGCCAACCCGTACCTGGCGATTGCCGCCAGCCTGTTGTGCGGCTACATCGGCATGGTCGAAGGCCATAACCCGAGCGCGCCGGTGGTGGGCCGCGGTTACGAGCGACGCAACCTGCGCCTGCCGTTGACCATCGAAGACGCCCTGGAACGCATGGAAAACAGCAAGACCATCGAGAAATATCTGGGGCAAAAATTCATCACAGGCTACGTCGCGGTCAAGCGGGCCGAGCATGAAAACTTCAAGCGCGTGATCAGTTCGTGGGAGCGGGAATTCCTGCTCTTCGCCGTCTGATGCGCCGGGCGCGCCCTTCAAACGGCGCGCCTTCACTGAAAAGTCTAGGAGATTGGTATGTCCAGCAACAACCCGCAAACCCGTGAATGGCAAGCCTTGAGCAATGATCACCACCTGGCGCCGTTCAGCGACTTCAAGCAATTGAAAGAGAAAGGCCCAAGGATCATCACCAAAGCCCACGGCGTTTACCTGTGGGACAGCGAAGGCAACAAGATCCTCGACGGTATGGCCGGCCTGTGGTGCGTGGCGATCGGTTACGGTCGCGATGAACTGGCCGATGCCGCCGCCAAGCAGATGAAAGAACTGCCGTACTACAACCTGTTCTTCCAGACCGCACACCCGCCGGTATTGGAGTTGGCCAAGGTCATTTCCGATGTCGCGCCGGCTGGCATGAACCACGTGTTCTTCACCGGCTCTGGCTCCGAAGGCAACGACACCATGTTGCGCATGGTCCGCCACTACTGGGCGATCAAGGGCCAGCCCAACAAGAAAACCATCATTGCCCGCAAGAATGGCTACCACGGCTCTACCGTGGCCGGCGCCAGCCTGGGCGGCATGACCTATATGCACGAGCAGGGCGACTTGCCGATCCCGGGCATTACCCACATCGCGCAGCCGTACTGGTTTGGCGAAGGCGGCGACATGAGCCCCGAGGAATTCGGTGTGTGGGCCGCCAACCAGTTGGAAGAGAAAATCCTGGAGCTGGGCGTGGACAACGTCGGCGCCTTTATTGCCGAGCCGATCCAGGGTGCCGGTGGCGTGATCGTGCCGCCTGCCACGTACTGGCCGCGCATCAAGGAAATCCTCGCCAAGTACGACATCCTGTTTGTCGCCGACGAAGTAATCTGCGGCTTCGGCCGTACCGGTGAGTGGTTCGGTAGCGATTTCTACGACCTCAAGCCGCACATGATGACCATCGCCAAGGGCCTGACCTCGGGCTACGTGCCCATGGGCGGCCTGATCGTGCGTGACGAAGTGGTGGCGGTGCTCAACGAAGGGGGCGATTTCAACCACGGCTTTACCTACTCCGGCCACCCGGTGGCCGCGGCCGTGGCGCTGGAAAACATCCGCATCCTGCGCGATGAAAACATCGTTAACCGTGTGCACGACGAAACGGCACCGTATTTGCAAAAGCGTCTGAGGGAACTGGGCGATCATCCGCTGGTGGGTGAAGTCCGCGGCGTCGGTATGCTCGGTGCGATCGAGCTGGTGCAGGACAAGGCGACGCGCAAGCGTCATGAAGGCAAAGGCGCGGGCATGATCTGCCGAACCTTCTGCTTTGAAAATGGCCTGATCATGCGCGCCGTGGGCGACACCATGATCATTTCGCCGCCACTGGTCATCAGCAAGGCTGAAATCGACGAGCTGGTAACCAAGGCCCGCCATTGCCTGGACCTGACTTTGGCTGCCTTGCAGGGCTAAGTGCTAGGCTCAGTGCGCGGTGCACTGGGCAGTTAAAAATGCAGGGGCTTTGGTTGAAAGCCGGCCCCTGAACTTGCCAGACTGTCGCCCTGTTTTGTTGCCCTTCGGTTGGGCCGTAAAACATACAACGCTTGTGGCCCAAAAAAGAAAAAATTGGAGCATCACCAAATGAAGGCATTAGGTTTGAAGAACGCTGGCAAGACCCTCCTCGCCTTGTCCCTGATGGGTGCAATGGCGGGCGCGGCCCAGGCAGACAATAAAGTGCTGCACGTTTACAACTGGTCCGACTACATTGCACCGGACACCATCGCCAACTTTGAAAAAGAGTCGGGCATCAAAGTGGTGTACGACGTTTTTGACAGCAACGAAACCCTGGAAGCCAAGTTGCTGGCAGGCAAGTCCGGCTACGACATCGTCGTGCCGTCGAACAGCTTCCTCGCCAAGCAGATCAAGGCCGGTGTCTACCAAGAGCTGGACAAGTCCAAGCTGTCCAACTACGACAACCTGAACAAATCCCTGCTCAAGGCCGTATCGGTCAGCGACCCGGACAACAAGCACGCCTTCCCGTACATGTGGGGCTCGATGGGCATCGGCTACAACCCGGAGAAGGTCAAGGCCGCACTGGGCGTGGACAAGATCGACTCGTGGGACGTACTGATGAAGCCGGAAAACATCGCCAAGCTGAAAAGCTGCGGCGTGAGCTTCCTCGATTCGCCAACCGAAATGCTGCCGGTAGCGCTGCATTACCTGGGCCTGCCGACCGACACGACGAAGAAGGCTGATCTGAAACAGGCCGAAGACCTGTTCATGAAAATCCGTCCTTCGATCGGCTACTTCCACTCCTCCAAGTACATCTCCGACCTGGCCAACGGCAACATCTGCGTGGCTGTGGGCTACTCGGGTGACATCGAACAGGCCAAAACCCGCGCGGCTGAAGCCGGTGGCAAGGTCAAGATCGCCTATGACATTCCCAAGGAAGGTGCTGGCAGCTTCTTCGACATGGTCGCCATTCCCAAGGATGCTGAAAACGTCGAGGCTGCCTACGCATTCATGAACTACCTGCTCAAGCCAGACGTCATGGCCGCGATCACCAACAGTGTGCGTTTCCCGAACGGTAACGAGAAAGCCACTGCCCTGGTCGATAAAGACATCACCAGCGACCCGGGTATTTATCCGTCGGCCGAAGTGCAATCCAAGCTCTACGCCATTGCCGACATGCCAGCGGCAACTCAGCGTGAAATGACCCGTAGCTGGACCAAGATCAAATCGGGCAAGTAAGCCTCAAAACCTGTGGGAGGGGGCTTGCCCCCGATGACGGAGTGTCAGTCGGCGATTCTCTCGGATGGTGCATCGCCATCGGGGGCAAGCCCCCTCCCACAAATTAGATCAAAGAAAGTTTTGCCGGATCGGTTTATCGACGGTAAGTTGCGCGCCGGTTTTGTTGCCGGGCAACAACTTCAAGGCCCCAACTATTCAAGAGGACCTCCACTTGCCAATTTCTTTATTTCGCAAAGCCATGCTGGTGGGTGCAGGTATCACGCTGGCTGCCAGCGTACAGGCCGCACCGACGGTGCATATTTATAACTGGTCGGACTACATCGGCCCCGACACCCTGGCCAACTTCGAAAAGGCCAGCGGTATCAAGCCTGTGTATGACGTGTTTGACTCCAACGAAACCCTGGAAGGCAAGTTGCTCGCCGGGCGTACCGGCTACGACGTCGTGGTTCCGTCCAACCATTTCCTGGGCAAGCAGATCAAGGCTGGAGCGTTCCAGAAGCTCGACAAGTCACTGCTGACAAACTACGCCAACCTCGACCCGGTGCTGCTCAAGCGCCTGGAAAAGAACGACCCGGGCAACCAGTACGCGGTGCCGTACCTGTGGGGCACCAACGGCATTGGCTACAACGTCGACAAGGTCAAGGAAGTGCTGGGTGTCGACAAGATCGACTCTTGGGCGGTGTTGTTCGAACCGGAAAACATGAAGAAGTTGGCCACTTGCGGCGTGTCGTTCATGGACTCGGCCGATGAAATGCTACCGGCGGTACTCAACTATATGGGCCTGGACCCCAACAGCACCAACCCGGCCGACTATAAGAAAGCCGAGGAAAAACTGCTGAAAGTGCGGCCCTACGTGACCTACTTCCATTCCTCCAAATACATCTCGGACCTGGCCAACGGCAACATCTGCGTGGCGGCCGGTTTCTCCGGCGATGTGTTCCAGGCCAAGGCCCGTGCGGCGGAGGCGGGCAAAGGCGTGAACATCGCCTACACGATTCCCAAAGAAGGCGGCAACCTGTGGTTCGACGTGCTGGCGATTCCCAAGGATGCCAGCAACGTCAAGGAAGCCCACGCCTTCATCAACTATTTGCTGCAGCCTGAGGTGATCGCTCAGGTCAGCGATCAAGTCGGTTACGCCAACCCTAACCCAGGGGCGGACAAACTGATGGAGCAATCGATACGCACCGACGAAGCGGTTTACCCACCGCAGGCGGTTCTCGAGCGGACATTCGTCAACTTTGAGCTACCCCCGAAAGTGCAGCGTTTAATGACCCGTAGCTGGACCAAGGTCAAGACGGGCAAGTAAGGCTAAAACTATCCAAGGCTGGCCCGCATTGGGCCGGCTGCACAGTTTTTTTTGGGAGTTTCGTAAATGGCAGTTGCCTCCGGCGCCTATAAGAAAGCCCTCGAGGGCGACCAGACACCGAAAAAGGTGCTGGTCAAAATCGACCGGGTCACGAAGAAGTTCGACGAGACGATTGCCGTGGACGATGTGTCCCTGGAAATCAAGAAAGGCGAGATCTTCGCCTTGCTCGGCGGTTCGGGTTCGGGCAAATCCACCTTGCTGCGCATGCTTGCAGGTTTCGAGCGCCCAACCGAAGGTCGCATCTACCTCGACGGTGTGGACATCACCGACATGCCGCCCTACGAGCGGCCGATCAACATGATGTTCCAGTCCTACGCCTTGTTCCCGCACATGACCGTGGCGCAGAACATCGCCTTCGGCTTGCAACAGGACAAGATCCCCAAGGCTGAAGTCGACGCACGCGTGGCCGAGATGCTCAAGCTGGTGCAGATGAGCCAGTACGCCAAGCGCAAGCCGCACCAATTGTCCGGCGGCCAGCGCCAGCGTGTGGCCTTGGCCCGCTCCTTGGCCAAGCGCCCGAAGCTGCTGCTGCTCGATGAGCCGATGGGCGCACTGGACAAGAAGCTGCGCTCGCAGATGCAACTTGAGTTGGTGGAGATCATCGAGCGCGTTGGGGTGACCTGCGTGATGGTGACCCACGATCAGGAAGAGGCCATGACCATGGCCGAACGCATCGCGATCATGCACCTGGGCTGGATCGCTCAGATCGGCAGCCCGATCGATATCTACGAAACTCCCACCAGCCGCCTGGTGTGCGAGTTCATCGGCAACGTCAACATTTTCGACACCCAGGTGGTGGACGACGCCGAAGGCCACGCAGTGCTCAAGTGCCCGGACCTGGACCGCGACATCTACGTAGGCTACGGCATCGCCACCTCGGTGGAAGACAAGTCGGTGACCTACGCCATTCGCCCGGAAAAGCTGTTGGTGACCACCGAAATGCCGACCTGCGAACACAACTGGTCCAGCGGCAAGGTGCACGACATCGCCTACCTGGGCGGCCACTCGGTGTTCTACGTGGAGCTGCCGAGCGGCAAGCTGGTGCAGTCTTTCGTCGCCAACGCCGAACGCCGTGGCCAGCGCCCAACCTGGGGTGACCAGGTGTACGTGTGGTGGGAAGACGACAGCGGCGTGGTACTTCGCTCATGAACATGAAGAAATTCAAGCGGCGCTTGGATCGCATCGTGCCCAATGGCAAGCAGGTGGTCATCGGGATTCCCTTCCTCTGGCTGTTCCTGTTTTTCGCACTGCCGTTTTTCATCGTGCTGAAAATCAGCTTTGCCGAAGCCGATGTGGCGATCCCGCCCTATACCGAGATCTATACCTACGTTGAGCAAAAGCTGGAGGTGGTGCTGAACCTGGCCAACTACAGCTTGCTGGCGGGCGACGAGTTGTACATCGCCGCCTACCTGGGCTCGCTGAAGATGGCGTTTTTCAGCACGCTGCTGTGCCTGCTGATCGGCTACCCGATGGCCTACGCCATTGCCACCGCGCGCAAAGAGATGCAGACCGTGCTGGTGCTGCTGATCATGATGCCCACCTGGACCGCGATCCTGATCCGGGTGTATGCGTGGATGGGCATCCTCAGCAACAACGGCCTGCTCAATGGCTTCCTGATGTCCATGGGCTTGATCAACGAGCCGCTGCAGATCCTCAACACCAACATCGCGGTGTACATCGGCGTGGTCTATTCGTACCTGCCGTTCATGATCCTGCCCCTGTACGCCAACCTGGTGAAGCACGACCAGAGCCTGCTGGAAGCCGCTTCGGACCTCGGTTCGAGCACCTTCAACAGCTTCTGGAAAATCACCGTGCCGCTGTCCAAGAACGGCATCATCGCCGGTTGCATGCTGGTGTTTATCCCGGTGGTGGGCGAGTTCGTGATTCCTGAACTGCTCGGCGGCCCGGAAACCCTGATGATCGGTAAGGTGTTGTGGCAAGAGTTCTTCAACAACCGTGACTGGCCGGTGGCGTCTGCCCTGGCGGTGGTGATGCTGGCGATCCTGATCGTGCCGATCATCCTGTTCAACCGCAGCCAAGCCAAAGAGCTGGAGGGCAAGATATGAAGCGCTTTCGTTTCTCCAGCTTCATGCTGGTCGCAGGCTTGTTGTTCATCTACCTGCCGATGTTGATCCTGGTGATCTACTCGTTCAACGAATCCAAGCTGGTGACAGTGTGGGGCGGTTGGTCGATCAAGTGGTACGTGGGCCTGTTGGACAACACCCAGTTGATGGGCTCGGTGGCCCGCTCCCTGGAAATCGCCTGCTACACGGCGGTGGCGGCGGTGGCGTTGGGTACTCTGGCGGCCTTCGTGCTGACGCGCATCAGCCAGTTCAAGGGCCGCACGCTGTTCGGTGGCTTGGTGACGGCGCCGTTGGTAATGCCCGAAGTGATCACCGGCCTGTCGCTGTTGCTGCTGTTCGTGGCCATGGCGCAGATGATCGGCTGGCCCCAGGAGCGTGGCATCGTCACCATCTGGATCGCCCACACCACCTTCTGTGCGGCGTATGTGGCGGTGGTGGTGTCGGCGCGCTTGCGTGAGCTGGACCTGTCGATCGAAGAAGCGGCGATGGACCTGGGCGCGCGGCCGTGGAAGGTGTTCTTCCTGATCACCATCCCGATGATCGCGCCATCGCTGGCAGCGGGCGGCATGATGTCGTTCGCGCTATCGCTGGACGACCTGGTACTGGCCAGCTTCGTGTCGGGCCCCGGTTCCACCACCTTGCCGATGGAAGTGTTCTCGGCGGTGCGTCTGGGGGTTAAACCCGAGATCAACGCCGTGGCGAGCCTGATTCTGTTGGCGGTGTCGCTGGTGACCTTCCTGGTGTGGTTCTTCAGCCGTCGGGCCGAAGAGCATCGCAAGAAGGCTATTCAGCAAGCGATTGAAGAAGCCGCAGCGGATGGCTGGCAGCAGCCGGACAAGCGCCGGGCGCCAGCGCCGGTCTGACTGCCGACGCGATCCACTGTAGGAGCGAGCTTGCTCGCGAAGAACGTTAACGATGACGCTGGGTACCTGACACCCAGCGGCGCTCTCAGGTTTTTCGCGAGCAAGCTCGCTCCTACAGTGGGGTTTAGCTATGCAGCCCACGGCGACGTGCGGATCACCTGCACAAAATTCATCGGCTTGAACCCCGGCTCCTGGTCCACCAGCACGTCGGTCTTAACATTGCCAAACGTGGTCTGCGGGCGATGGCGCAAGCCGTCGGCGAACGCGCAGATAATGCACTCCTTGAACCCTTCACCTCGTGGATGCGCGTGCACCACCGCTTCGCGCTGCGTGCTGCTGAACGCGGCGTAGTCCATGCCCAACACGTCCATTTCCACCCCGGCGGTTACCAGTGCTACGGTGGGGCGCAGGTGTTGCGGCACACCCGGCGTGGTGTGCAGGGCGATGGACAGCCACACTTGTTCGATATCGTCATCGCTCAGCCCATAGGGCTTGAGAAATGCGGCGGCGGCGTTGGCGCCGTCCACTTCAAAACGCTCGTCGTCACTGCGGTGGCCTTCCACCAGGCCCAGGTCATGGAACATCGCGCCGACGTAAAGCAACTCCGGGTTGTAGGCCAATTGCTTGCGCTCACCGCTCAAGGCGCCGAACAGGAAGACCCGGCGCGAATGGTGGTAGAGCAGGTCCGATTCGACGTCGCGGATGTATTCGGTGGTGGCCCTGGCCAAGGCGCTATCAGGGATCTGAATACCGGCTATGGTGATGCTCATGGTGGATCTCCTCTGGAAAGACTTCAGTCTGGTCCCATGACCCTGAAGCGGCTATTGCGACAGGGAGGCGATCCCGGCCAATGTGCCGCCACATCGTGCCAAGCATGTAGGCGATCCCCTGTGGGAGCTGGCTTGCCTGCGATAGCATCACCTCGGTGTACCTGAGGTACCGAGTCGTCTGCATCGCAGGCAAGCCAGCTCCCACAAGGGGGGCGCATTTATCCAGTTGGAAAAAGGTGTTTGTGACCATGGGCAAAACCGTCGCCATCCTGATCTTCCCCGGTGTCCAGTCGCTGGACGTGAGCGGGCCGATGGATGTGTTCTGCGAGGCCAACCGCTTCCTGGCGCCCGAGGATCACTATCGGCTGGAAGTACTCGGCTTTGGCCACGGCGCCATGGCGGCCTCCAACGGTTTGTCACTGCAGGCGCACAAGCACTACAGCGAAGCCCGGCAACCCTATGACCTGTTGCTGGTCGCCGGTGGCCCGCAGTTACCCTTCGAGGATTTCGGCTTCGAGTTTGACGCTTGGCTGCGCGCGGCCGCCGCGAAGGCGCAGCGCTTCGGCTCGATCTGCAATGGCGCCTTCATGCTGGCCCGTGCAGGTCTGCTGGACGGCAAGACCGTCACTACCCATTGGAACGATGCCGCCAGCCTGGCGCGCCTGTGTCCCTCGGCCCAGGTCGAAGCCGACCGTCTCTATGTGCAGGACGGCAAGCTCTACACCTCCGCCGGGGTCACGGCAGGTATCGACCTGTCGTTGTACTTGCTGGCCCAGGATCACGGCCCGGAAGTGGCGCTGAGCGTGGCCAAGCGCCTGGTGGTGTTCACCCAGCGCTCGGGCGGGCAATCGCAGTTCAGCCCGTTCCTCACGCCCCATGCCGAAACCACCTCGGCGGTGGCGCTGGTGCAGCTGTACGTGCTGGCCAACCTGACGGGAGACTTGACCATTGCCGACCTGGCCAAGGCGGCCAATATGAGTGCGCGCAATTTCTCCCGGGTGTTTGCCCGTGAAGCGCGGATTACGCCGGCGGAATTTGTCGAGAGGGCGCGCGTGGATGCGGCACGGGTGATGCTTGAAAGCAGCCACGCACCGCTTAAGACCGTGGCCTATCAATGCGGCTTTCGCGACGCCCAGCACATGCGCAGTGTGTTCAACCGCCGGCTGGGCGTCACGCCGCAACAGTTCAGGCTTAACTTTGCGGCGCCGGTTTGAGCGTGTCGTAGGCTTCCAGGGCGCGCAACGAGTAGATGTAGGCCGCGCCTGCATTCAGCGAGATCGCGGTGGCCAGTGTGGCCGCCACTTCTTCGCGGGTTGCCCCGGCCTTGATCGCGGCATCGGCATGCACGCCGATGCAACCGTCGCAGCGGGTGGTGATCGCCACCGCGATGGAAATCAGTTCACGGGTCTTGGCGTCGAGTACATTGTTTTCCTCGGCAGCTTCCCCCAGCGCCATGTAGGCTTTGACCATCTTCGGGTTGCTCTTGCCCAGTGAGCCAAAGGCTTTCTTCACGGTAGGCAGCAAGTCGGACCAGTTATTGAACATTGCGGTAACTCCTGAACAGGTTGGGTGTGAAGCCAGTCTGTAGCGTTGAAGGCTACGGCTATTGTTCAATCCGCTCATTTTTTTGACCGATGCTCGCAAATGAATGCCATCGACACCCTTATCGCGCTGGCCAACCTGCGCGGCAGCCTGGATTTGCGTTGCCAGTTCCAAGGGGACTGGGCGTTGGACCATGCGCCGGAAAACCTCGGCGTGGCGCCTTATCACATCGTGCTTAGCGGCACCTGCCGCGCCGAGTTGTCTGGCGGGCAATATGTAACGTTGGAGGAGGGCGATATCCTGCTGATGCCCGGTGGCGGTACCCACTTGCTGCGCAGCCAGGGCGCGCGGATCCGCCCGATGCAGCCTCGCGTTATCGAAGGGGGTGCGCTGACCGTGCACCGTTTGGGCGGTGAACAGCCGGATGTGGATATGCTGTGTGGCAGCTTTCACTACAACCGCCAATCGCTGTTGTTCGATGCGTTGCCGGACTACCTGGTGGTGTCCAGCCGCCAGTGGCAAGGCGATGGGCAACTGGCGGCGTTGATAGCGTTGCTGCGCAGTGAAGCGGACGGGCAGCAAGTGGGTGCCCGTTCGTTTATCAATGCGCTGTCGTCAGCCCTGTTCACCTTGATCCTGCGCAGTTGGCTGAGCGACCAGGCGCCAGGGGCGGGAACCTTCGCCTTGCTCGCTGACAAGCGCTTGAGCAAGGCCTGGCAAGCCATGCTGGCCGAACCTGGGCATGAATGGACCATCGATGGTCTGGCGTCGGCGGCCAGCATGTCCCGTGCGACTTTTATGCGTGCGTTCGTCAAAGTGGCAGGTGTATCGCCCTGGGTGTTGCTCACCCAATTGCGCATGGAGATGGCGTTCAACCTGCTGCGCCAGTCACGCCTGAGCCTGATCGATATCGCCGCCCAGGTGGGTTATCAATCCCAGGCGGCGTTCAGCAAGAAATTCAAGGACACCTACGGCCAAGCGCCAGGGCGCATGCGGGCTCACACCCGATGATCATTCCCACGCTCTGCGTGGTAACGCCTCTTGGGACACTCTGCGTCCCGCTTCTAAGGGCGGACGCGGAGCGTCCATGGCTGCATTCCCACGCGGAGCGTGGGAACGATCATCGGGCGGGTAGCAGTTTCAAGGTGCCGCGGGTATTGGCCGTCACTTCCTCCTCACTGAAGTGCGCCTGCTCATACCTGCCCTCGATATAGCTCTGCGCCTGGTCGCCATAGTGCGTATCAAAGGGCACACCGCTTTGCCCCACCGGGTTGATGGTGAGGGCGTGGGCCGGGTCGGCGAAGTCGATCAGGCGCCGTGTCGACGGGCCGTAGGTCACAGGCCACGGCGCCGGGCCAATCGGGGCGGTCTGGTTGTTCGGCACTTCGTGGCTGCCCGGTGCCGGGAACGGGCCGACGTTGAAGATTTTATCCAGCGGTTTTTGCAGGCCCAGCGGGTGGCCGTGGGTCAGGGTGTGCGCCTTGCCCCACTGCCACTGTGCCGGGTCATCGCCGAACGTAGCCTTGAGGTGGGCCAGGCTATTGTCCCAGGCGAGCTTGACGGTGTCGGCCCGATTGCCGTTCCACCAGGGCGAGTCTGCCGACGCGGCCAGGCGGGGCAATGCGGCGTCGATCACGCGGGTGCCGAGCAGGGTCTTGAACAAGGCATCGCCGAGTTTGGGGTGAAAGGTTGCGTCGCTGAGGTTGAAGAGCAACTGGTTGAACAGCGTGGCATTGGTGGAGTCCAGTGGGTAGTCACCCTTCCAGTTGGCAAGCTGTTCCACCAGTTTGAGTTGCGCCGGGTCCTTGACCACCTCGCGCAGCACCGGCAACAGCGGTGCCAGCAGGCGTGGGCCGTAGGCGGTGGTGGTGCCCAGTTGCAGGGCCTGGCTGTTGGTCACATCCCACTTCACGCTTGTGTCGCTCAACTGCGCGTTCAACTGCTGGCCGCGGTCAGCCAAGTTGTAATAACCGGGGATCGGCATGCCGGTGGGCGATGCCGGCTGGGCATTGGCGGACACCACATAGCCGCGCGGCGGGTTTTCTTCCTGGGGGTTGGCACTGAAGGGGTAGAAACCCAGCTTGTCGGCCTGGGCAGTGCTACCGTCGAGGATGAACGCCGGGTTGACGCCGGCCGGGCGGATCGGCAACTGCGCTGCCGCCCACCAGCCGATATCGCCTTTGGCATTGGCCCACACGATGTTCAGGCCTGGCGCCGACACCTTGGCGGCTGCGGCACGTGCCTTGGCCAGGGTGTCGGCACGGTTGAGCTGATAGAAGCCATCGAGGATCGGGTTTTCACTGTCCAGGAACGCCCACCACATGGCAATCGGTGTGCTGCCGGCGTTCTCACCGAGCACGTCGTTGATGATCGGGCCGTGGGGCGAACGGCGCAGGGTGAGGGTTACCGGCGCCTGGCCCTTGACCTGGATCTGCTGCTCGCTGCTGCTCATGTCCACCCATTGGCCGTGATACCAAACTTGGTTGGGGTTGTCCGGGTTGACCTTCTCGGCGACCAGGTCGAGGTCGTCGTTCTGGAACATGGTCAGGCTCCAGCCGAAGTCCAGGTTGTGCCCCAGGAACGCCACCGGTACCAGCGCGTTGTGGTAGCCGTACAACTCGAAGCCTGGCGCCGACAGCTGCGCCTCGTACCAGACCGAAGGCACCGAGAAACGGATATGTGGGTCACCCGCCAGCAACGGTTTGCCGCTTTGGGTATGGCTGCCGCTGACGGCCCAGGCATTGCTGCCTTCGAACTGCGGCAGGCCGTTGTCGGCCAGGGCCTTTTCGCTCAGGGCGGCGATGGCGCCAAGCGTCTGCCAATCGCTGGCCGCCAGGTTGAGGGCGCCCTTGGGTTGCCAGTCGAGATCGAAGACGTTCAAGTAGGCGCTGCCCAGCCGGTCGCGCACGTAGGTCAGTACCGGCTCGGTACGAAAGGCTGCGGCAAAGCTGTAGGCCATGTACCCGGCGACGCTGATGCTGTCTTCGGCGGTAAACGGGCGCTTGGCGATGCCCAGCACATCGAATTCCATGGGGCTGGCGTGGCTGTCCTGATACTGGTTGATCCCGTCCAGGTAGGCTTGCAGGGCCTTGGACGAGGCTGAGCCAGGGTCCATGTGTTCCACATAGCTCAAGGCACGCTCGCGAATGCCCAGGCTGCGAAACAGTTTGTCGGTCTCCAGCAGCTTGGGCCCCAGCACCTCGGCCAGTTCACCACGGGCCAGGCGCCGCATGATCTCCATCTGGAACAGGCGGTCCTGGGCATGCACATAGCCCAGGGCGCGGTACAGGTCGGCTTCGTTTTCGGCGCGGATATGCGGTACGCCACGGTCGTCGTAGCGCACCGTGACCGAGCCTTGCAGGTGCGCCAGCGTCACCGTGCCCTGGCGCGTGGGTTGTTTGCTGTAGACGTACCAACCGACGCCCAGGGCGACCAGCACAATCAGCACCGCAAAAACCTGCAAGACGCGCTTCATGAACATTCCTTACCAAAGTGGACGGACTACAGATCCTTAGGCCACGAACAATAGCAGCCTACCGCGAGGGTGTGAGTGGCATTCACTTCGCGTCCGGCTCCGAGGGCCTTGAGAATTGGCTCGATAAAACTGTTGCTGGCGTTGCACGTCAGGCCTTCGCTGTAGGGGCCGAAATACGCCAGCTTGCCGGTGCGGTCCCAAATGCCCACGGCCGGGCTGGCGGGGATCTGGTCCGCGCCGGGCAGGGCATCGAGGACTTTCAGATGGCGCAGGTTCTCGGGCAACTGGCCGTGGCTGCCGGGTTTTTGCAGGGCATAGAACTCCACCCCTTGGGGCGCGTACTGCTCGATCAACTCGCCCAGGTGTTGCTGGTTACCGACATTGCACGGGCACGCCGGGTCCCAGAAGTGCACCAGGCGAATCGGGCCAGGGCCGCTGAGAGCTGCGGGTAGTTGCAGCGCATCGCCGGAAAATACCGCGGTGTGTTCGCTGAAGGCGCGCAGGTAGCGGCCCTGGAACCAGTCATAGGCCGCCCACAGCACCCCGGCGCAGATAACCAGGATCAGGCTGGCGAACAGGGCGTTACGGTAGGGCGGTCGCATTGGATGTATCCTCGCAGGTCGCGTAGCTTGCCATGCTTGTCCTGACAGATGAATATCGCAGCTCGATATTCATCTTCACCGCAAGTCTGGAAACCTTTATGCCCGTCACCTTTGACCCTGATCATCTGCGCGAAAGCTTGCGCCCCCTGGTGGATGCGCAACCGCTGTCAGCCGAGGCGAGGGTTTACCAGCGTTTCTACGGGCTCGACCTGGCCGCACGCCAGGTGCCGGCGGTGAGCCGCCTGGGGCGCTTGCAGGTGGATGGGTTCGAGGTGGTGGCCCAGGTCTGGTGGCCGCCAGCGCCAGTGGCGACGATGTTCCTGTTCCACGGTTTCTACGATCACATGGGGCTGTATCGCCATGTGGTGGATTGGGCGTTGGACCAGGGCTTCGTGGTGATCGCCTGCGACCTGCCTGGCCATGGCTTGTCCAGCGGCGCACGCGCCAGCATCGATGACTTTGCGGTGTACCAGAGCGTGGTGCAGGCCTTGTTCGTCGAGGCCAAGGCGCTGCAATTGCCGCAACCCTGGCACCTGTTCGGGCAAAGCACCGGCGGCGCCATCGTGGTGGACCATCTGCTCAACCACGGCGCCCAAAGCCCGGCCCAGGGCAAGACCTTCCTGTTGTCGCCGTTGGTGCGGCCGCGTGCCTGGGGTTGGTCGCAGGTCAGCTATTACCTGCTGCGCCCGTTCGTCAAAGGCATCGCCCGGCGTTTCAGCGATAACTCCAACGACCCTGCGTTCAAGCCGTTCCTGGAAGCCGACCCGCTACAGCCTCGCCAGCTGCCTACCGCCTGGGTGGGGTCGCTGGCGCGCTGGATCAAACGCATCGAAGCCGCACCACGCAGCCCCCGGCGCCCGGTGATCGTGCAGGGTGAGGAAGATATGACGGTGGACTGGCAGCACAATTTGCAGGTGTTGCGGGGTAAGTTCGACCGGCCTGAGGTGTTGATGCTCAAGCGGGGTCGGCATCACTTGGCCAATGAAATTCCGCAGATTCGCGAAGCATATTTTAACTTCCTCACGGATCACCTGAAATAACGCAGTCCAAATGTGGGAGCTGGCTTGCCTGCGATAGCGGTGTCACTGACACAGCGCAATCGCAGGCAAGCCAGCTCCGACAGGGTTTACTGCGTCAGGCTTGAGGTGCTTTGACCAACGGCAAGCCCTGCGCGAATGGCTGCAAGGGCGGCCTGATAATACGCCTTGCCCTCCGGCGACTCGGCAAAGGTGGCGAACTCTTCCAGCTCCGGGTCGGACAAATCCCGATAGACATACAGCAAGGTATTGTTCAAATCCTTGTCGATCTGCTGCATCAACCGCTCGCGCTGGCCATTCAACATTCCTTGCGCCTGACCGCCGCCGAGCAGGCCTGGGATCATCTGGCTCAAGCTGTCGGCCGCCACGCCCGCAATCGCCAGGCTGACCTCGGCGCCGGCCTCGCGGGCGGGCAGGGCCTGGGCCAAGTGGCCGATGATCAGGCTGCGGGTGGCATCGGCTTCAAGTTTAGGCAGACCCTGGGCGTTTTTTGCCAGTTGGTCGCGGCGCGTGGCCAGCAACTCAGCGGCGACGATCTTGCGGCCCAGGGGCGACTGGAAAAACGCCAGGGCAGGTTTCGGGTCGGGCAAGTGCTTGCGCAGTTGCGCCTCGGCACGCTGGTCCATGGCCTGGGCGGCAAAGCGTTTATTGCTGTTGTCCACCAGCGCCTGGTACACCACCGGCGGCAGGCTATTGCGGTAGCGCTGCTGGGCGGCACTGAGGGCGTCATTGAAGTGCGCACGTTGTTCGGCCCAGCCGGCGACCTTGTACAACTGGTCATGGCCGTCTGCCCAGGCGGGCAAAACGCAGAACATCAACACAGAAAAAAACAAACGACGCATAAGGACTCCTGTCAGTCGGCCACTATTGTCCGTGTCGGGCGTAGGATTTGTCGAGAAGTCCTATCAGTCACCTGACTAAAGTGTATTCAGACGCTCAACGGCGCTGTCGGATTTTCAGGCGTATGGATACTATGCGCGCCATGCAAATACCCCTCGATCACCCGCTGCTGCAACGCATCGTCGACGACCTGGCCGAAAAAGGCTGGTCGCAGCAAAATGGCTTCCTGCCCCAGGCTCTGACCCTGGAGCTGGCGGCTGAGTGCCGTAAACGTGCGGCGCAAGGTGAACTGGCGCCCGCAGCAGTAGGTCGTGGGCCGGCCCAGGAGATTCGCGAGGGCATTCGCGGTGATCATATCCAGTGGTTGGAGGAGGGGGACGCGCCTATCTGCGATACCTACATGGGCGTGATGGACGGCCTGCGCCTGGCGATGAATCGCAGCCTGTTCCTGGGCCTGGAAGATTTCGAAAGCCACTTCGCGATGTATCCGCCGGGCGCGTTTTACCTCAAGCATGTAGACCGTTTTCGCGACGATGACCGGCGCATGGTCTCGGCGGTGATCTACTTGAACGACGCCTGGCTGCCCGAGCATGGCGGCCAACTGCGCATGTACCTCAAGGGCGGTGTCGAATACGACGTGGTGCCCACCGGGGGCTGCCTAGTGGTATTCCTGTCGGGCGAGGTGCCTCACGAAGTCCTGCCCGCTACGCGCGAACGCCTGTCCTTGACGGGCTGGTTTCGCCGGCGGGGCAACGAGCCGTTTTAAACATGGAAAAGATTCTGGTCAGCCGCTGCCTGCTCGGGCACAAGGTGCGCTATGACGGCGGGGCCAGCGGCCCGTTCGATCAACTGGCGGCGTGGCAAGCTGAAGGTCGCGTGGTTGCCATCTGCCCGGAAGTGGCGGGCGGCTTGCCCACACCGCGGCCCTCGGCCGAAATCCCAGGCGGGCAGGGCATCGACGTGTGGGAAGGCCGCGCCCAGGTGCTGACGGCCGAGGGCGAAGACTTCACCAGCGCCTTTCTCGACGGTGCCCGCCAAGCCTTGGCGCTGGTGCAACGCCATCACATCCGCATCGCCATTCTCAAGGCCAACAGCCCATCCTGCGGCAATCTGTTGACCTATGACGGCACCTTCAGCGGGGTGAAGGTCAGTGGCGAAGGCGTCACGGCGGCGCTGCTCAAGCGCCATGGTGTGCAGGTGTTCAGTGAGCTGGAGTTGCCACAGGCGGCGATTGCCCTCACGCAGCTTTAAGAAGCTTAAACAGATCAAGTGTGGGAGCTGGCTTGCCTGCGATAGCGGTCTGCCAGTTACACATAAGGTGCTGATACACCGCTATCGCAGGCAAGCCAGCTCCCACATTTATTGCGCCTTGAGCCATTTCTGCGACAGCGCCTTCAACCGGCCATCGTCCTTAACCCGCTTCAACGCCCCGTTCAAACTGGTCTTGAACGCCGGGTTGCCCTTCTGGAACGGGATCGCCAATGTCGGCTTCTGGTGATAAGGCTCACTGAAATCGAAACGATCCTCAAGCTCGGCAGTCATAGCCATATGGTTAATGGCCACGTCGTACTTGCCGGTTTCCACGCCGGAAAGCAGGTCCGCGTTATCGGTGGTGATAAACGAGGAGCGCACCTCCATTTCCTTGGCCAGCAGTTCACCCAGCTCCACTTCAAAGCCGGCGAGTTTGTCGCCCTCTTTGAAATTGTACGGCGGAGTATCGGCTTCCAGGGCGATGCGCAGTTCACCGCGATCGTTGACGTCGTCAATCAGTTCGGCATGAGCCAAGGGGCTCAGAAGAGGAAGCAACAGCAACAGGCCAGGCGAAAAGCGCATGGTCACTCCTAAAGAATTCGTACAGGCGAGGCGCCGTTCAGCAACGTTTTGTTATGGTGTCGGGTGCCTTGGACCGCAATTTATCGCGAAGTTGTCATAACCCTACAGATTTCACAGAAAAACTGGAGAAGCGAATGAAAGCCCTTTTGTCCCGTGCAACGATTGCCAGCCTTTTGCTGGGTACCTCGATGTTGGCCAGTGCCGCAGACCTTCCTCGTACGCCTGCGCCTGAAGGTGCCGAAGTGTTCATCGTCTCGCCGAAAGATGGCGCCACCGTTGATAAAACCTTCACCGTCAAATTCGGCGTCAAGAAGCTGGACCTGGAACCGATCGACAAGCAAGTGCCTAACGCCGGGCACCACCACCTGTTGGTAGACCAGAAGGTGGAGTCGCTCAACGCCAATGAGGCGATCCCGGCAACGCCTACCTCGATTCACTTCGGCAAGGCGCAGACCGAAACCGAGCTGACCCTGACGCCAGGCAAGCACACCCTGCAACTGGTGGCCGGCGACAACGTGCATCGCCAGTTTGAGCCCACTGTTGCATCGAAAGTGATCACTGTTAACGTCAAATAAAAAAACGGGAGCCCTTTGCGGGGCTCCCGTTTTTATTTGTAGGAGCGAGCTTGCTCGCGAAAATCCCAAGGGCACCGCGTTTAAACAGCTTAAACGCGTCATCGTTGACGTTCTTCGCGAGCAAGCTCGCTCCTACTAGAACAACACGCGGCTACGAATAGTGCCGTTGATGTGCTGCAGCTTCTCTTGCGCCAGGTCCGAGTACTCGGCGTCGACGTCGATCACCACGTAGCCGACCTTCTCGTTGGTCTGCAGGAACTGACCGGAGATGTTGATGCCGTTTTCCGCGAAGACCTTGTTGATCTCCATCATCACGCCAGGGATGTTCTGGTGGATGTGCAGCAGACGGTGCTTGCCCGGGTGAGCCGGCAGGGCCACTTCCGGGAAGTTGACCGACGATACCGAGGTACCGTTGTCGCTGTACTTGACCAGTTTTTCCGAGACTTCCAGGCCGATGTTGGCTTGGGCTTCAGCGGTGGAGCCGCCGATGTGCGGGGTCAGGATCACGTTGTCCAGGCCACGCAGCGGGCTTTCGAAGATGTCATCGTTGGAGCGTGGCTCCACCGGGAACACGTCGATGGCAGCGCCGATCAGGTGCTTGTCCTTGATCGCGTCGGCCAGGGCATCCAGCTCGACCACGGTGCCGCGAGCGGCGTTGATCAGGATCCCGCCTTTCTTGATCGCGCGGATTTCCTTCTCACCGATCATCCACTGGGTCTCGGCCGTTTCCGGAACGTGCAGGGTGACGATGTCGGACATGCCCAGCAGCTCGGTCAGGCTGGCCACTTGGGTGGCGTTGCCCAATGGCAGCTTGGTCAGGGTGTCGTAGAAGAACACCTGCATGCCCAGGCCTTCAGCCAACACCGACAGTTGCGTGCCGATCGAGCCGTAGCCGACGATGCCCAGCTTCTTGCCGCGGATTTCGAAGGAGTTGGCCGCGCTCTTGATCCAGCCGCCACGGTGGCAGGAAGCGTTCTTCTCAGGGATACCGCGCAGCAGCAGGATGGCCTCGGCCAGCACCAGCTCCGCTACGGAACGGGTGTTGGAGTACGGTGCATTGAACACCGCGATGCCGCGCTCGCGCGCTGCATTGAGGTCGACCTGGTTGGTGCCGATGCAGAAACAGCCGACAGCCACGAGTTTTTTGGCGTGGTCGAAGATCTCTTCGGTCAGCTGAGTGCGGGAGCGAATGCCGATAAAGTGCGCGTCGGCGATCTTTTCCTTGAGCTGGGCTTCCGGCAGAGAACTGGTGATGTACTCAATGCTGGTGTACCCGGCGGCTTTCAGAACGTCGACAGCCGATGGGTGGACGCCTTCCAGAAGAAGGAACTTGATCTTGCTCTTATCGAGAGAAGTCTTGCTCATCTGCGTAAACCTGTATCCCGGAGAAAATTGGCAGGGAGTCGAGCAGCGCAAGCTGACCCGGACGGCAGGAAAGCCGTCACCGCAGAAACGCCCTTTGGGTCTGTCCTGCGGGGGCGGTATGCTAGCATACGCACCCCGCTAAACACCTATTCCTGCGACGTGAAGCGTTCTCAGGATGACCATGAATTGTTCGAGAGTTCTGTCGATGACCCATCCTGCCCTGATTGATGAGCTAAAGACCCTGGTTGAGCCCGGCAAAGTGCTGACCGACGCCGACTCCCTGGAGGCTTACGGCAAGGATTGGACCAAGCACTTCGCTCCCGCACCTAGCGCCATCGTGTTCCCCAAGACCACCGAGCAGGTGCAGGCCATCGTGCGGTGGGCCAATGAGCACAAGGTGGCGCTGGTGCCATCGGGCGGGCGCACCGGTCTGTCGGCCGCTGCCGTTGCCGCCAATGGTGAAGTGGTGGTGTCGTTCGACTATATGAACCAGATCCTCGACGTGAACCTCACCGACCGCACCGCCGTGTGCCAGCCGGGTGTGGTCACCAAGCAACTGCAGAACGTCGCTGAAGAAAACGGCCTGTATTATCCGGTGGACTTCGCCTCGTCCGGTTCCAGCCAGATTGGCGGCAATATCGGCACCAATGCCGGCGGGATCAAGGTAATTCGCTACGGTATGACCCGCAACTGGGTGGCCGGCATGAAGGTCGTCACCGGCAAAGGCGATGTGCTGGAGCTGAACCGCGACCTGATCAAAAACGCCACCGGCTACGACATGCGCCAGCTGTTTATCGGCGCCGAGGGCACCCTGGGCTTTGTGGTCGAAGCCACCATGCGCCTGGACCGTGCGCCAAAGAACCTCACGGCAATGGTGCTCGGCACGACTGATTTCGACTCGATCATGCCGGTGCTGCACGCTTTCCAGAGCAAGCTGGACCTGACCGCCTTCGAATTCTTCTCCGACAAGGCCCTGGCCAAAGTCCTTGGCCGTGGCGACGTGCCGGCGCCGTTCGAAACCGAGTGCCCGTTCTACGCCCTGCTGGAATTCGAAGCCACCACCGAAGAAGTCGCCAACCACGCCCTGGAAACGTTCGAACATTGCGTGGAGCAGGGCTGGGTGCTGGATGGCGTGATGAGCCAGAGCGAAACCCAGCTGCACAACCTGTGGAAACTGCGCGAGTACATCTCCGAAACCATTTCCCACTGGACGCCGTACAAGAACGACATCTCGGTGACCGTGTCGAAAGTGCCAGCGTTCCTGAGCGAAATTGACGCGATCGTCGGTGAACACTACCCGGACTTCGAAATCGTCTGGTTTGGCCATATCGGTGACGGCAACCTGCACCTGAACATCCTCAAGCCGGAAAACCTGAGCAAGGACGAGTTTTTCGCCAAGTGCGCCACCGTTAACAAGTGGGTATTCGAGACCGTCGCCAAGTACAACGGCTCGATCTCCGCCGAGCACGGCGTGGGCATGACCAAGCGCGATTACCTGACCTACAGCCGTTCACCGGTTGAAATCGAATACATGAAGGCCGTCAAAGCCGTGTTCGACCCTAACGGGATCATGAACCCCGGCAAGATCTTCGCTGTTTAACCGCACCTGAAGGAGTCGTTCCATGAGCTACCAGCACAAGTATGTCGACGGCACCAACATCCACTTCCCGGTGGGTAAAGTGGTGTGCATCGGGCGTAACTACGCCGAACACGCCAAGGAACTGGACAACCCGGTGCCTACCGAGCCACTGCTGTTCATCAAGCCGGGCAGCTGCGTGGTGCCGTTGGAAGGCGGTTTTGCCATTCCGACCGAGCGTGGTTCGGTGCACTACGAAGCGGAAATCGCCGTATTGATCGGCAAGCCTTTGTCCGCCAAGCCGAGTCGGGAAGAAGTGCTGGACGCCATCTCCGGCTTCGCTCCGGCCCTGGACCTGACCCTGCGCGACAAGCAGGCCGAGCTCAAAGCCAAGGGCTTGCCGTGGGAAATCGCCAAGTCTTTCGATGGCGCGGCGGTGATTGCCCCCTTCGTGGTCAGCAGTACCTTTGCAGACGTGACCGATATCGGCATTCGCCTGAGCATCAACGGTGAAGTGCGCCAGGACGGCAACAGCGCGCAGATGCTCAACCCGATTGTGCCGATGATTCAGTACATGGCGGGTTGCTTCTCCCTGCAAGCGGGCGACGTGATCCTGACCGGCACCCCGGCGGGCGTTGGCCCGTTGAATGTGGGGGATGAAGTGGTGTTGGAGCTGGCGGGTGTCAATCGCTTCGAAAGCGTTGTGCGCTAAATCACTGCCAAACTGCAATTAAACTGTGGGAGCGGGCTTGCCCGCGATGGCAGTGTGACAGTCACTGAATAGTTGACTGAACGCCCTCAATCGCGGGCAAGCCCGCTCCCACAGTTGTTTGTGTACATCTGCAGGATCCGGCGTTTTGCATTTTTTTCACACGCCATCCGGATAATTCCCTGCTCTTGCGCGCGGGGCCTTGAATCCTGTGCTATCCCCTACGGCTCACTTTCCGGAAAAGCGCTCAATGGTCGTGCCTTTGCCCACTTCGAAAACCTCGCTCCGCTCCCGCTTGTCCATGCGCTGGTATTCCTGGGTGTTCTTGGCCGGTGCCATTTTGTATGGCGTGGCCTGGGCCATGCACTGGGACGATCGCGGTCTGCTGTGGGTGCTGGAGCGTTTCGAGAGTTCGGCTGAGCGCCGGGAGAGTGTGTGGCTGCCCGACTATCACGCGGTGATCGACGCCAAGTTGCTGCCCGGTATGGAGAAGGATGAGGCTTCGGACCTGTCCTACAACCCTCAGACCAAAACCCTGTTTTCGGTGATGGGCAAGAACCCCTTCCTGGTCGAGTTGAGCCTGCAAGGCGATGTGTTGCGCAAAATGCCGCTCAACGGTTGGAACAATCCGGAAGGCGTGGCGGTGATGGAAAACGGCTTGATGGCGGTGGTCGATGAACGCGATCACAGCCTGACCGTGGTCAAGGTCGACGCCGGCACTACGGCGCTGAACAAGGCCGATTTCCCCAGCCATGACCTGGGCCCGTCCAAAGATCAGAACAAAGCCTTTGAAGCCGTCACATGGGACAAGCGCAACCAGCAGCTGGTGCTGGGCGAAGAGCGTCCGCCGGCCTTGTTTACCTGGAAAAGCGATGGCAATACGCTGACCGGCGACAAGCAAAAACTGGCCAGCACCGAACTGGATGTGCGCAACCTGTCGGCCCTGTCCATCGACCCACGTACCGGGCATTTGCTGGTGCTGTCGGCCGATTCCCACCTGCTGCTGGAACTGGATGAAACGGGCGAGCAAGTCAGCTTCATGACCTTGCTTGGCGGCTTCAATGGCCTGAAAGACACGATCCCACGTGCCGAAGGCGTGACCATGGACGAGAGCGGCAATCTGTACATGGTCAGTGAGCCAAACCTGTTCTATCGCTTTGAAAAGCAGAAATAACTGACGAATTACGTCAGAGTTTTCTTTATAAACGGCATTCGCCAGGCAGTCCGGTGCGTTTAAGTTTAAATTCAGGTGACCTTGATATCTATTCGCCAGTTTTTTCTCTGAGCCCGCCCCGATGCGTCGACTTGCCCGCCCCAAACCTGCTGTTTTTATCCTGCTGTTGCTCGCCTTGGTCGCTGCCGGGCTGGTGGCACAGCAGTTCCGTCTGTTCGAACGCGCCTGGTTCAACTGGCAGGTGTGGTACCAGCCTGCGGATGAGCGCGCGATTGGCCTGGCGGATTATCGCGTCACCCTCGAAGGCCAGGTGATCGAAGGGCTCGACGACGATGTCTCGGCCCTGACCTACGACCCCGTGCGCAAAAGCCTGTTTACTGTCACCAATAAAAACGCCGAACTGGTCGAGTTGTCGCTGGAGGGCAAGATCCTGCGGCGCATTCCGCTGGTGGGCTTTGGCGATGCCGAAGCGGTGGAATTTATCAGCGACAACATCTACGTCATCAGCGATGAGCGCCAGCAGCGCTTGATCAAAGTGCATGTGGACGATGACACCACGTTCCTCGACGCCGCCGATGCCGAGCAAATGACCCTGGGCGTGCACGTTGGCGGCAACAAAGGCTTTGAAGGGTTGGCCTACGACTCGGTGGGCAAGCGCTTGTTCGTGGCCAAGGAACGCGACCCCATGCTGATCTACGAGGTGCACGGGTTTCCCCATTTCAAGCCGGAAAAAACCTATTCGGTACATGTGATAAACAACCCCAAGCGCGATGCCGGGCTGTTTGTGCGCGACCTGTCGAGCCTGCAATACGACGAGCGCAGTGGCCATCTGTTGGCGCTGTCGGATGAGTCGTTCCTGGTCTTGGAGCTGGATATTGATGGTCGCCCTCTAAGCAGTCTGTCGTTGCTTAAAGGGCGCCATGGGCTGAGCAAGCGCGTGCCCCAGGCCGAAGGGATCGCCATGGATGACGACGGCACGCTGTACATGGTCAGTGAGCCCAACTTGTTTTACGTGTTCAAGAAACCCTGATCAGAACATCCATTGCACACCCAGCGAATAACCGGTCTGGCTGCCTTCAGCATGCCCGAGGCGGCCATTGACCTCGGCAAACACGCCCAACTGTGGGGTGATCGCCAGTTGGCTGCCGAGTTGTGCGCGAGCGAAGCTCTTATCCACTGAGCCCAGCCTGGCGGTGCGGGCCTGGCCATCGGCGCGTGCGGTGAGTTGCAGATCGTCCAGGCGGCCGTCGGCCAATTCCTTGACCCAGGCGATGTCGCCGTAGGGCATCAGGTTCAGGCCATAGGGCAGGGCAACAGCGCCGCGCACGCGCCAGCCGAGGCTGGCTTCCAGGGAGTCGAAAGACTGCTCTTCGTACTCCAGGGCCGTGCGCAGGTTCTGCTTTTCGTGGAACTTGTCGATGCGGTAATGGCTGTAGTCCAGGCCGGCGAACGGCCCGCTCTTGATCGCGCCAAAGTCAAAGTCATAGCCACCCAGCACCCGTGCGCCCAACGCCAGGGCATCGGTATCGCCCGTCAGTTGCTGGTTGAGCAGGATCGGCCCGCCATTGGCCTGGATGACCAGGTTGCGCTTGGAGTCGAAGCGCGCGTGGCCCACGCTCAGGTCACCGGCCAGCCAGCGTGGCCCGCCATCGTTGAGCAGTGCATAGACGGCTGCCTGCCAGGTGTCGCTGTCGAGCTTGCCGCGATGCTCCAGTTTGTCGCGCCCATTGAGGTAGCTGAGGCTGGCGCCGATATTCAGGCTTGAAGTCAGTTGGTAGTCGCCGAGGGCATGCAGGCCCACGCGCCGGGCTTCGGGGTTGGGGGCCGTGTCGAAGCCGCTGTCCGGGTTGTATTCGCCATCCACACCGATCTCGCCATCGAAGCTTGCGACCTCGCGGCTGGCCGCTTGCAGGGTCAGCCAGCGGCGATCATGCAGGCGCACCAGGGCCTGATGCTGGCGCTGCAGGTTGTCTTGCATATTGCGCGCAACGGCACCGCCAGAAGCGGTCGAGGCCATCAGGTCGGCGTTGGTCAGTTCCAGCACCAGGCGGCTGAGCAGGCGTGAATAGTCACGCAGGCGCTGGTCGATGCGCGCCTGGCCGAACGCATCGGTCAGCACGGCTTTGTTGTCTTCGTTCGGGTCGTGCCAGGTCGAGCCGCCGGGGATTTTCGGGTTGTCGGTCTGGGTGTAGCCGTCCAGGTCGCCCAGTTCCCAGTTGGTGGCCTCTATATAAAGGATCGGGATATTGAGCGGTTCGAACGCTTCACCATCGCTGCAGCAGCCCGTGCCCTTCGGGTACTGCGGGTCGAGGCCGGGGTTGCTGAACAAGGGAATGTTCAACTCCTTGGCGATCTGGAAGGCGTGCTCGCGCAAGGAGGCCAAGGCCGGGTTGGCGGTGCTGTTCTGGCCGGCGTGGGCATACATCATGTCGCCGGTGATCAGGCTGTCGAGGTTGATCATCGCGAGCATGTTGGCGCGCTGGCTGGCGCTGAGTGAGTCGACAAAGGCACGGGAGCCGCGCAGGCCTTCTTCTTCGGCGCCGAAGCCAACGATTTGCAGGCCATTTTCCAGTGACAGGCCGCCGAGATTCTTCGCCACCTCGGTCAACACGCTGGCGCCGGAACCGTTGTCATCCAGGCCTTGCAGGGTCGGGCGGCCGAAGTAAGTGTCGAAGTGCGCGCCAATCACCACGTACTGGGCCTTGGTACCAGCGGCAGAGGCCACCACGTTTTGCGAAGCCCGGCTGCCGTTGTTCCAGGTGAAGTCCTGGCGGCTGAAGTTATAGGCCGTGCCCATCTGGCTCTGCATCCAGTCGGCTGCCCCGGCAAAATTTGCCGTGCCTCGATATCGGCCAGGGTAGTCGTTGATCAGTTTTTCCAGGGTGGTGTTGGCGTGCTGGCCGTAATCGTAGGCCTGGGTATGCGTGGACAGCAGGGCACCGGCAACGCTGATGGCGAGGGCTAGAGGCTTTATCACAAGGTCTTCCTTGAGGTGATGGGAATGTGCAAGCCCAGACCCTTTGCACAATGCGCGCCTCATTCCATGGGCGGCTGCGAATTGGCGCATTGTTAAACGCGTGGGTCGCGTGGCTGTAATTTGTAACGGATTGGATACCAGGCGTGGCAGGGGATGCCGTGACAGAGCGCACGGTTTTGGCGAGGAGTGCTGCGAAAAGTAGCGTTTTTGTTACATCACTCTAGAGTCGAGCGCTAACACATGTGGGAGCTGGCTTGCCTGCGATGGCATCGCCTCGGTATCCATTGATACACCGAGTCGTCTGCATCGCGGGCAAGCCCGGCTCCCACAGGGTCAGGCCTTGAGGGTTTTCACGCCTTCCGGGGTGCCCAGCAGCAATACATCCGCCGGGCGCGCTGCGAACAGGCCGTTGGTGACCACGCCCACAATGGCGTTGATCTGCGTCTCAAGCTCCACCGGGTTGGTGATCTGCATATTGAACACGTCGAGGATGATGTTGCCGTTGTCGGTCAACACACCTTCGCGGTACACCGGGTCGCCGCCCAGCTTCACCAGCTCGCGGGCCACGTGGCTGCGGGCCATGGGGATGACTTCCACCGGCAGTGGGAACGTGCCCAGCACGGGAACCAGCTTGCTTGCGTCGGCGATGCAAATGAAGGTCTTGGCCACGGCCGCGACAATCTTCTCGCGGGTCAGGGCCGCGCCGCCGCCTTTGATCAGGTTCAGGTGCTCGTCGCTTTCATCGGCGCCGTCGACGTAGAACTCCAGGTCGCTCACGGTGTTGAGCTCGTACACCGGAATGCCATGGCCCTTGAGGCGGGCGGCGGTGGCTTCGGAACTGGCCACGGCGCCGTCGAACGCGCCCTTGTGCCGGGCCAGTGCGTCGATAAAGCAGTTGGCGGTGGAACCGGTGCCGACACCGACGATGCTCTTGTCGTCGAGCTTAGGAAGGATTAAATCGACAGCGGCCTGGGCCACTGCCTGTTTGAGTTGATCCTGGGTCATGCGGGCTCCGGAACGGGCGGGGAATTAACGAGGGCGGCGAGTATAACCCAACAAAACCTCGGGATTCGTGTGGTCGCCCGGCCAAACGCTGGGTTAGACTCCTTGGCCCTGCCCAACCCGTGAAGTAGATGCCTGCCGATGCTTGAACACTACGTCAAAAAAATCCTCACCTCGCGTGTTTACGACATCGCCGTGGAAACCCCCTTGCAGACTGCCCGCCAGCTCTCCGAGCGGCTGGGTAACAAGATTTGGCTCAAGCGCGAAGACTTGCAGCCGGTGTTCTCGTTCAAGATTCGCGGCGCCTACAACAAGCTGACCCAGCTCAGTGCCGAAGAACGTGCGCGCGGCGTCGTCACCGCGTCGGCCGGCAACCATGCCCAGGGCCTGGCCCTGGCGGCCAAGGTGCTGGGGGTGAAAGCCACCATCGTGATGCCCAAGACCACCCCGGAGATCAAGGTCGAAGGCGTGCGCTCCCGTGGCGGCAAAGTGGTGCTGCACGGTGATTCCTTCCCGGAAGCCCTGGCCTACTCGCTCAAGCTGGTCGACGAAAAAGGCTACGTGTACATCCACCCCTACGATGATCCGCACACCATTGCCGGGCAGGGCACCGTGGCGATGGAAATCCTGCGCCAGCACCCAGGGCCTCTGGACGCGATTTTCGTACCGGTGGGCGGCGGCGGTCTGATCGCCGGGATTGCGGCGTACGTGAAATACCTGCGCCCGGAGATCAAGATCATCGGCGTGGAGCCGGACGATTCCAACTGCCTGCAAGCCGCCATGGCGGCGGGCGAGCGCGTGGTATTGCCGACTGTCGGCCTCTTTGCCGACGGCGTGGCAGTGGCGCAGATCGGCCAGCACACCTTCGACATCTGCAAGGACTATGTGGATGAAGTGATCACCGTCAGCACCGATGAAATCTGTGCGGCGATCAAGGACATCTACGACGACACTCGCTCCATCACCGAGCCGGCCGGCGCGCTGGGCGTGGCCGGGATCAAAAAATACGTCGAGACCCGCGGTGTCAGCGGCCAGACCTTTGTCGCCATCGACTCGGGCGCCAACGTCAACTTCGACCGTTTGCGCCATGTGGCCGAGCGCGCCGAACTCGGTGAAGGCCGTGAGGCCATCATCGCGGTGACCATCCCCGAGCGGCCGGGCAGCTTCAAGGCCTTCTGCGAGGCGGTGGGCAAGCGCCAGATCACCGAATTCAATTACCGCTACCACTCCGGCAGCGAAGCGCACATTTTCGTCGGCGTGCAGACCCACCCGGAGAACGACCCGCGCAGCGCGTTGGTGGCCAGCCTGACCAGCCAGGGTTTCCCGGTGCTGGACCTTACCGAGAACGAACTGGCCAAGTTGCACATTCGCCATATGGTCGGCGGGCATGCTGCCAAAGTCAGCGACGAGCTGGTGTTTCGTTTCGAGTTTCCGGAGCGGCCGGGGGCGTTGTTCAACTTTCTCCACAAGCTCGGCGGGCGCTGGAACATCTCGATGTTCCACTACCGCAACCACGGCGCGGCTGACGGCCGAGTGGTGGCGGGCTTGCAAGTACCGGCGGACGAGCGCCACCTGGTGCCTGCCGCGCTGGCGCAAATCGGTTACCCGTACTGGGATGAAAGCGAAAACCCGGCTTACCAGCTGTTCCTCGGTTGAGCGACTACGCTGACTGAGCGGCCTATAAGGAATAGAGACCATGGAAACGCTGACTACCCTCAAGGTGATCCACATCACCGCCACCGTATTGCTGCTGCTCAGCGGCCTCGGCCTGGCCGTATTGGCGTGGCGTAAACGCAGCGCCGGCCCGGCCGCGACCGTGCAGCGCCCCTGGGCATTTATATGGCTGCTGATGGGGATTTGCCTGGTGAGCATGCCCTTCACCGGCTGGTGGCTGGTGCACCTGCTCGGCTGGCCATTGGGGCAAACCTGGATCTTGGGCTCCAGCATCCTCTACACCGTGGCGGCGCTGGCCTGGTTCTGGCTGGTGGCGCGGCTCAATCGGCTGCGCAAGGGCGAGGGCGGGAGCCTGAATTTCACCCTGGTGCTGGCGGTGGTCAGCCTGGTGGGGTTTGTGGCGATTGCAGGGCTCATGGGCGCCAAGCCTGTTTGAAACCGCGTTGGCTTCATCGCAGGCAAGCCAGCTCCCACACTTGACCGGATTCCAACATGAGAACAGGGTCAAAATGTGGGAGCTGGGTTGCCTGCGATAGCATTATCAGCTGCGCAGTGTAATCACCGGCCAGCCTCGCTTTTCAGCCTCCGCGCGCAAATTCGGATCCGGATCCACTGCCACCGGGTGCGTCACCTGCTCCAGCAACGGCAAATCATTCATCGAGTCGCTGTAGAAGTAGCTGTCTTCCAGGCTGTGCCCGGTTTCTTCCAACCAGCGGTTCAAACGTGTCACCTTGCCCTCGCGAAAGCACGGCACATCGGTGCTGCGCCCGGTATAGCGGCCATCCACCATTTCGCACTCGGTGGCGATCAGAGTCTCGACGCCCAGGCGGGCGGCAATCGGCGCGGTGACGAAGCGGTTGGTGGCGGTGATGATCACCAACTTGTCACCGGCGGCGCGGTGCTTGGCCAGCAGTTCAACGGCCTTGGGAAGCATGATGGGCTCGATGCAGTCGCGCATGTAGTCGTTGTGCCAGGCGTGCAGCTGGGCCATCTCGGTGCGGCCGAGGATTTCCAGGCAGAAGTTCAAGTAGGCGGCGTTATCCAGCCGGCCGGCCAGGTAGTCCTGGTAGAACTCGTCGTTGCGGGCCTTGTAGGCTACCGCGTCGAGAATCCCGCGTTCACACAGGTAATCGCCCCAGGCGTGATCGCTGTCACCGCCCAGAAGGGTATTGTCCAAGTCGAATAAAGCCAGGCGCATTGCAGTTACTCGCTGAAAAGTCTGTAAAAAGGCGTCCAGAATACGGTCTTTTCACAAGAGTGCACATAAGGTAAGAAGCCTCGTTGCCGCTGGAACAACCTTTGTGGAACAATGCGACGACATGCGTTTGCGAGGTTGTTGCCGTGATCGACCCCGATGGTTTCCGTCCTAATGTCGGCATTATTCTGACGAATGATGCCGGACAGGTGCTATGGGCTCGCCGAATCAACCAAGATGCCTGGCAGTTTCCTCAAGGTGGAATCAACCCCGACGAAACCCCTGAAGACGCCTTGTACCGTGAGTTGAACGAAGAAGTCGGCCTTGAGCGCGAAGATGTGCAAATTCTGGCCTGTACCCGTGGCTGGTTGCGCTATCGTTTGCCGCAACGCCTGGTGCGTACCCACAGCCAACCGCTGTGCATCGGCCAGAAGCAGAAATGGTTTCTTTTGCGCCTGATCTCCAACGAGCAGCGGGTGCGGATGGATTTGACCGGTAAACCGGAGTTCGATGGCTGGCGCTGGGTCAGCTATTGGTATCCGTTGGGCCAGGTGGTGACATTCAAGCGCGAGGTTTATCGTCGCGCTCTCAAAGAGCTTGCCCCGCGCCTTTTAGCGCGCGACTGACGACGGAGTTCGACCCCGAGCCATGCTCAATACGCTGCGCAAGATCGTCCAGGAAGTTAACTCCGCCAAGGATCTCAAGGCGGCGTTGGGGATTATTGTGTTGCGCGTCAAGGAAGCCATGGGCAGCCAGGTCTGCTCGGTTTACCTGCTGGACCCCGAGACCAACCGTTTTGTGCTGATGGCCACGGAGGGCTTGAACAAGCGCTCCATCGGCAAGGTCAGCATGGCGCCCAATGAAGGTCTGGTGGGCCTGGTGGGGACGCGTGAAGAACCCCTGAACCTCGAGAACGCGGCCGATCACCCGCGTTATCGCTACTTTGCCGAAACCGGCGAAGAGCGCTACGCCTCGTTCCTTGGTGCGCCGATCATTCACCACCGCCGCGTTGTCGGCGTGTTGGTTATCCAGCAAAAAGAGCGTCGCCAGTTCGACGAAGGCGAAGAAGCCTTCCTGGTGACCATGAGCGCGCAACTGGCCGGGGTTATCGCCCACGCCGAAGCGACCGGCTCGATTCGCGGCCTGGGGCGCCAGGGCAAGGGCATCCAGGAAGCCAAGTTCGTCGGCGTACCGGGTTCGCCAGGCGCCGCGGTGGGTACCGCGGTGGTCATGCTGCCGCCAGCCGACCTCGATGTGGTGCCGGACAAGAGCGTCAGTGACATCGACGCCGAGATCAAACTGTTCAAGACCGCCCTCGAAGGCGTGCGCGCCGACATGCGCAACCTGTCGACCAAGCTGGCCACCCAGTTGCGCCCCGAAGAGCGTGCGCTGTTCGACGTGTACCAGATGATGCTCGACGACGCGTCCCTGGGTAACGAAGTCAAGACCGTGATCAAGACCGGCCAGTGGGCCCAGGGCGCGTTGCGCCAGGTGGTCACCGATCACGTCAACCGTTTCGAAATGATGGACGACGCCTACCTGCGCGAGCGGGCATCGGATGTGCGCGACCTGGGGCGCCGTCTGTTGGCGTACCTGCAGGAAGACCGCAGCACCAACATGGTCTTCCCCGATAACACCATCCTGGTCAGTGAAGAATTGACCGCCACCCAGCTTGGCGAAGTGCCTGAAGGCAAGCTGGTAGGCCTGGTCTCGGTATTGGGTTCGGGTAACTCCCACGTGGCGATCCTGGCCCGGGCCATGGGTATCCCGACGGTGATGGGCCTGGTGGACCTGCCGTACTCCAAGGTCGATGGCATCGACATGATCGTCGACGGGCATCGCGGCGAGGTGTTCACCAACCCCAGCGACGTGCTGCGCAAGCAATACGCCGAGGTGGTGGAAGAAGAGAAGCAACTGGCCCAGGGCCTGGATTCGCTGCGCGAGCTGCCGTGTGTCACCCCCGACGGCCACCGCGTACCGCTGCTGGTCAACACCGGCCTGCTGGCGGATGTAGCCCGTGCGCAACAACGCGGCGCCGAAGGGGTGGGTCTGTACCGCACCGAAGTGCCGTTCATGATCAACCAGCGTTTCCCGAGCGAGAAGGAGCAGCTGGCGATTTATCGCGAGCAACTGCAAGCCTTCCACCCGTTACCGGTGACGATGCGCAGCCTGGATATTGGCGGCGACAAGTCACTGTCCTATTTCCCGATCAAGGAAGACAACCCCTTCCTTGGCTGGCGCGGTATTCGCGTTACCCTCGACCATCCCGAAATCTTCCTCGTCCAGACCCGTGCCATGCTCAAGGCCAGCGAGGGCTTGAACAACCTGCGTATCCTGCTGCCGATGATCTCCGGCACCCATGAACTGGAAGAAGCCCTGCACCTGATCCACCGCGCCTGGGGCGAAGTGCGCGACGAAGGCGCCGATGTGCCGATGCCGCCGATTGGCGTGATGATCGAAATCCCTGCGGCGGTGTACCAGGCCAAGGAACTGGCGCGGCAGGTGGACTTCCTGTCGGTAGGCTCCAACGACCTGACCCAGTACCTGCTGGCCGTGGACCGTAACAACCCACGGGTGGCCGACCTCTACGACTACCTGCACCCGGCGGTGCTGCAAGCGCTACAACACGTAGTGCGCGACGCCCATGCCGAAGGCAAGCCGGTGAGTATCTGCGGCGAAATGGCCGGTGACCCGGCGGCGGCGGTGCTGTTGATGGCGATGGGCTTTGACAGCCTGTCGATGAACGCCACCAACTTGCCGAAAGTGAAGTGGATGCTGCGCCAGGTGGAATTGAGCAGGGCCAAGGATTTGCTCGCCGAGTTGATGACTATCGACAACCCGCAAGTTATCCACAGCTCGCTGCAATTGGCGCTGAAAAACCTGGGGTTGACCCGGATGATCAACCCGGCCTCGGCCAAAACCCTGTAGGAGCGAGCTTCTAGCAGATCGTTCCCGCGCTCTGCGTGGGAATGCAGCCCTGGGACGCTCCGCGTCGGCTTTTAGAGCGTGACGCAGAGCGTCACAAGAGGCGTTCCCACGCAGAGCGTGGGAACGATCAATGCGCCAGGTGGAATTGAGCAGGGCCAAGGATTTGCTCGCCGAGTTGATGACCATCGACAACCCGCAAGTTATCCACAGCTCGCTGCAATTGGCGCTGAAAAACCTGGGGTTGACCCGGATGATCAACCCGGCCTCGGCCAAAACCCTGTAGGAGCGAGCTTCTAGCAGATCGTTCCCGCGCTCTGCGTGGGAATGCAGCCCTGGGACGCTCCGCGTCGGCTTTTAGAGCGTGACGCAGAGCGTCACAAGAGGCGTTCCCACGCAGAGCGTGGGAACGATCAATGCGCCAGGTGGAATTGAGCAGGGCCAAGGATTTGCTCGCCGAGTTGATGACCATCGACAACCCGCAAGTTATCCACAGCTCGCTGCAATTGGCGCTGAAAAATCTGGGGTTGACCCGGATGATCAACCCGGCCTCGGCCAAAACCCTTTAGACCGAGGCGCCTTCATCGCAGGCAAGCCAGCTCCCACCTGTGGAATGCATTCCCCTGTGGGAGCTGGCTTGCCTGCGATAGCGGTGGTCCAAGCAGCGCTAAAACATCAGGTCCACCTCACCCAGCCGCCCCCCGTGCGGGCCAAAGCTGCGCTCCAGCATCCGCCGCGTCCCATCGGCATTCACGATCAGCGCTGTGCTCGCCCGTGTCCCATAACTGGGGCTGGCGATAAACACGCTCGACAGCAGGCTTTCGGTCGCCAGGCCTACGCCGGTGTCCGGCAGCTCAGCAAACGGCGCGGTCTGCGGGTCGCTGAGAATTCCCAGCAGTGCCTCAGGCTCGGGGTTTTCCAGCACGGCGCTGAACGCTGCTTTGGCCTTCACCAGCTTCGGCCATGGCGTATCCAGCCCGGCATTGGATAACCCGTACACCCCAGCCTTCAATCGCGTCGGCTCGGTATCATTGGCGTTGTAGTGCCACAGCTCATCCCGCGTGCCCACCAGCAGGTTGAACCCGGCATATTCAATCGAGCGGCCATTTACATCGGCCAAATAATCGTCGATCGGCAGCGAACCGCTGAGAAACCGCGCAACCAGTTCGCCGCGAGACTTGCGTGCCGGTGGCTGGTGCGGGTCGCGGATGTTGGTCAAGGCGGCAAAGCGCCCATCCGCGTTCACCCCCAGCCAGGTGCCCCCGGCCTCCTGATCGCGACCGGCATAGACCTGGGGCGCATCCGCCCACTGGGCCAGCGGCAGGCTGGGGCGGGCGTAGAACTCATCGCGGTTGGCCGCAACGATCAGCGGTTGGGCATGGCCCGGTCGCCAGGCGAAAACAATCAGGCACATCGGGTGACCCCTTTTGTGTTTTTGCCACTCTACCCACAGACGCGCCGGTGTTCCATCGTCTCGAAGTTGGGCCGCGCACCTCTGATCCGTTAACATGCCGGGCTGTTTGGTGTGTATGTGAACTTCTTAATTTGATCTCGCAGCTGTAACGCAGGCTTAATCGCACATCGGCATGGTCCGGTGCGTCATGACTAAATGTTTTAACGAGGAGTCGCAATGCTGCCTTACCCGCAGATCGACCCGGTGGCCCTGGCCATCGGTCCGCTGAAAATCCATTGGTACGGGTTGATGTACCTGATCGGCATCGGCGGTGCCTGGCTGCTGGCTTCCCGGCGCCTGAACCGTTTCGACCCGACCTGGACCAAGGAGAAGCTCTCCGACATGGTGTTCTGGATGTCGATGGGCGTGATCGTCGGCGGGCGCCTGGGGTATGTGCTGTTCTACGACCTGTCTGCGTATCTCGCCAACCCGACCCTGATCTTCGAAGTGTGGAAGGGCGGCATGGCGTTCCACGGCGGGTTTATCGGCGTGATGATCGCCGCCTGGTGGTTTGGTCGGCGCAATGGCAAGTCGTTCTTCCAACTGATGGACTTCGTCGCACCCTTCGTGCCGATCGGCCTGGGCGCCGGGCGCATTGGTAACTTTATCAACGCCGAGTTGTGGGGCAAGCCGACCGACGTACCGTGGGCGATGGTGTTCCCGCCGTTCAGCGACCCGGCGCAATTGCCGCGCCACCCGTCGCAGCTGTACCAGTTCGCGTTGGAAGGTGTGGCGCTGTTCCTTATTCTCTATATCTTCTCGCGCAAGCCACGCCCAACCATGGCCGTGTCGGGCATGTTCGCGCTGTTCTACGGGATTTTCCGCTTTATCGTCGAATTCGTACGGGTACCGGATGCGCAGTTGGGCTACCTGGCGTGGGGCTGGCTGACCATGGGTCAGGTGCTTAGCCTGCCGATGATCCTGTCGGGCCTGGGCATGCTGTGGTGGGCGTACAATCGCCCGCAGCCGCTGAAGAACGCCGCGCTTTAAATTCGAATGCCAAGACCAGGAGGTCTTGGCTTCAACGATACGGGTAAAAACATGAAGCAATATCTCGAACTGCTGCACGACGTCGTGACCAATGGCCTGACCAAGGGCGACCGCACCGGCACCGGCACCAAGGCCGTGTTCGCTCGTCAATATCGGCATAACCTGGCCGACGGCTTCCCGCTGCTGACCACCAAGAAGCTGCACTTCAAAAGCATCGCCAACGAACTGATCTGGATGTTGAGCGGCAACACCAACATCAAGTGGCTCAACGAAAATGGCGTGAAGATTTGGGATGAGTGGGCCACCGAAGACGGCGACCTGGGGCCGGTCTACGGCGAGCAGTGGACCGCCTGGCCGACCAAGGACGGCGGCACGATCAACCAGATCGACTACATGGTGCACACGCTCAAGACCAACCCCAACAGCCGTCGCATCCTGTTCCACGGCTGGAACGTCGAATACCTGCCGGACGAAACCCAGAGCCCGCAGGAAAACGCGCGTAACGGCAAGCAAGCCTTGCCGCCGTGCCATTTGCTTTACCAGGCGTTCGTGCATGACGGCCATCTGTCGATGCAGCTGTATATCCGCAGCTCCGACGTGTTCCTGGGCCTGCCGTACAACACTGCCGCGCTGGCGTTGCTGACCCACATGCTGGCCCAGCAGTGCGATTTGATCCCCCACGAGATCATCGTCACCACCGGCGACACCCACGCCTACAGCAACCACATGGAACAGATCCAGACCCAGTTGGCGCGTACGCCGAAAAAACTGCCGGAACTGGTGATCAAGCGTAAGCCTGCGTCGATCTATGACTATAAGTTCGAAGACTTCGAAATCGTGGGTTACGACGCCGACCCAAGCATCAAGGCCGACGTGGCGATCTAAAGCCTTACTCGGTGAAAAACTGTGGGAGCTGGCTTGCCTGCGATAGCGCAGTGTCAGGCGACATTAATGTCGCTGGCCCACCGCCATCACAGGCAAGCCAGCTCCCACATGGGTTTGGTGTTCACCTGAGTTAATGGCCGTGGCTTCTGCCCACATGCGAAGGCTCGGCCTCGCTGGCCGCAATCCCGCCGCTGACTTCCAACTGCTGCAAGATCCCGCACTGGTTCCCACCGCCGCAACGTTGGCGCAGGTCCAGCAGTTGTTCCTGTAAGGCCAACAACCCGTCGATCCGCGCTTTCACATGGTGGATATGCTCGTCGATCAAGGCATTCACGCTTTCGCATTGGTCCTGGGGGCTGTCGCGCAGCCCCAGCAGGCTGCGGATTTCTTCGAGGGTCATGTCCAGGCTGCGGCAGTTGCGGATAAAGGTCAGCCGTTCGGTATGCGCCTGGGTGTATACGCGGTAGTTGCCGTCGGTGCGTGCCGGGGGCGGCAGCAGGTTTTCCTTCTCGTAATAACGGATGGTTTCCACCGGGCAATCGGTGAGTTTGGCCAGTTCGCCGATCTTCATCGCAGCAATCTCCAAATGGGTGCTTGACCCTATAGTGGCTACAGGGTCTTTACTTGGCAACAGGCACCTTTACGGACGCGACCTGATGAGCCACTCCATTCACACCCCGCACAAGCACGACCACCCGCACGATCATGATCACGACCATGCTCATGACCACGGCCACCCGCATGAGCATGGCCACGATCACAAACATGATCATGCCCCGGCGAAACTCACGCCTGTGGATAGCCACGGTCACTCCGGCTCCTGCTGCTCCGGCGCTGCCGGGCCTGCCATCGTGACCCTGAGCGAGGCGCCCACCGCCGGCTCGCGCCTGAGCACCTTCCGCATCGAAGCCATGGACTGCCCCACCGAGCAGACGCTGATCCAGAACAAGCTGGGTAAGCTCGCTGGCGTGCAGCAACTGGAATTCAACCTGATCAACCGCATCCTCGGCGTCACCCATGACCTGCCGAACACGGCGCCGATCATCGCGGCGATCAAGTCCATCGGTATGCAGGCCGACCCTATAGAGGAAGGCAGCCCCGCCGCCGCGCCGCCCGCCAAGAAGCACTGGTGGCCACTGGCACTCTCGGGCGTGGGCGCTCTGGGTGCCGAAGTGCTGCACTTCACGGGCGTGGCACCGACCTGGGTGATCGCGCTGGTTGCGCTGGTGTCGATCCTCAGCGGCGGTTTGACCACCTACAAAAAGGGCTGGATCGCCCTGAAAAACCTTAACTTGAACATCAACGCGCTGATGAGCATCGCCGTGACCGGCGCCATCCTGATTGGTCAGTGGCCGGAAGCGGCGATGGTGATGTTCCTGTTTACCGTGGCCGAGTTGATCGAGGCCAAGTCCCTGGACCGGGCGCGCAATGCCATCAGCGGCTTGATGCAGATGACCCCGGAGCAGGCGACCGTGCGCCAGGCCGACGGTTCATGGCTGGAACAGGAAGTCAAAAGTATAGAACTGGGCGCAATCGTGCGGGTAAAACCTGGCGAGCGTATTGGTCTGGACGGTGAAGTCACCGCCGGTCAGTCCACTATCGACCAGGCGCCGATCACCGGGGAAAGCCTGCCGATTGAAAAGACTGTGGGCGATAAAGTCTTCGCCGGCACCATCAACCAGGCCGGTTCCCTGGAATACAAGGTCACTGCAGCGGCCAACAACTCGACCCTGGCGCGAATCATCCACGCGGTGGAACAGGCCCAGGGTGCGCGTGCTCCGACCCAGCGCTTTGTCGACAGTTTCTCCAGGGTCTACACCCCGGCAGTGTTCCTGTTTGCCCTGGGTGTGGCGGTGATCCCGCCGCTGTTCATGGCGGGCGTGTGGTTCGACTGGATCTACCGCGCCCTTGTGCTGCTGGTGGTGGCCTGCCCTTGTGCCCTGGTGATCTCGACCCCGGTGACTATCGTCAGCGGTCTGGCCGCCGCAGCGCGCAAAGGCATCCTGATCAAGGGCGGCGTTTACCTGGAGGGCGGCTACAAGCTCGACTACCTGGCCCTCGACAAGACCGGCACCATCACCCACGGCAAACCGGTGCAAACCGATTACCTGCCGCTGTTCCCGAATCTCGAAGACAGCGCGCCGGCCTTGGCTGCCAGCTTGGCATCGCGTTCCGATCACCCGGTCTCCCTGGCGATTGCCAACGCGGCTGTGGATAAAAACCTGTCGACTCACGCTGTGGATAACTTCGAGGCCCTGGCCGGGCGCGGTGTGCGCGGCGACATCAACGGCCAGACCTATCACCTGGGCAACCACCGCCTGGTGGAAGACCTGGGCTTGTGCTCAGAGGCGTTGGAAGAAAAACTCTTCGCCCTGGAAAAACAAGGCAAGTCCGTCGTGCTGCTGCTGGACAAGTCCGGCCCCCTGGCGCTGTTTGCCGTGGCCGACACGGTCAAGGACAGTAGCCGCGAAGCCATTCAGCAACTGCACGACCTGGGCATCAAGACCCTGATGCTCACCGGTGACAACACCCACACCGCCCAGGCCATTGCAGCCCAGGTCGGTATCGACCAGGCCCAGGGCGACCTGTTGCCCACCGACAAGCTGCAAGCCATCGAAACCCTCTACGGCCAGGGCCATAGGGTGGGCATGGTCGGTGATGGCATCAACGACGCCCCGGCCCTGGCCCGTGCCGAGATCGGCTTCGCCATGGCCGCGGCGGGCACCGACACCGCCATCGAAACCGCCGACGTGGCGTTGATGGATGATGATTTGCGCAAGATTCCGGCTTTCATTCGGCTGTCGCGGCAAACGTCGAGTATCCTCAAGCAGAACATCGCCCTGGCGCTGGTGATCAAGGCGATCTTCCTGGCCGTCACGTTTATGGGCATGGCGACCATGTGGATGGCGGTCTTCGCCGACATGGGCGTGAGCCTGCTGGTGGTGTTCAATGGCCTGCGCCTGGTGCGCAAATAGTGGATGAGAGGGTGGTGTGCTGAGTGCTGAGTTAAAGGCGTTTTTCATGGTCGCCCGGCTGGGCAGCATTACCCAGGCGGCGAAGAAACTCGGCTTGAGCCAGCCCACGGTGACCACCCAGATTCGCAACCTCGAAGGCCACTACGGCGTCGAGTTGTTCTACCGTGGCGGCCGCCGCCTCACCGTCAGCGACGAGGGCGCGCGGCTGTTGCCGATGGTCAAGGCGCTGTTGCAGCAGGAAGCGGATATCGAGTTTTTCCTGCGCAACAACGGCCAGGTCCAGGGTGCGCTGAGAATTGCCGCAACGGCGCCGTATTACATCCTCGATCTGGTCAAAGCCTTTCGCGAGCGCCTGCCCCAGGTGGACGTGTCGGTGGAAATCGGCAACTCCCAGCAGGTGCTTGAGGCGCTGGACGATTACCGCGTCGATGTCGCGGCCTCATCGCAATTGCTGGAAGACGCCCGGCTGATCCGCCGCGTGCTGGGCACCGACCCGCTGGTGCTGGCGGTGCACCGCAATCACCCGTTGGCCAAGCTCGATCACGTAACGTTGAGCGCGCTAGTCGGGCATACCTTGCTGATGCGTGAAGCGGGCTCCACTACCCGCAGGCTGACGGAAGAGATGTTGAAGAATGCGGGCGTCGGATATGGCCCGTTGTTGGAGATTGGCAGCCGTGAGTCGATTCGCGAGGCGGTGCTGCGCAACATCGGCATTAGCATCATCGCCCGCCAGGAAGTGCCCCATGACCCGCAGTTGCGCGTGCTGACCATCGAGAATGCACCGCAGATTCCGGAGTATCTGTATTGCCTCAAGGAGCGCAAAGGGGCGCGCCTGCCGGCGGCGTTCCTTGGCCTGGCACAGGAAATGTCACCCCTCTGATCGTTCCCACGCTCCGCGTGGGAACGCCGCCCAGGACGCTCCGCGTCCGTGACGCGGAGCGTCACTAGAGACATTCCCACGCAGAGCGTGGGAACGGTCATGATAGCGGTCGTGAGTCCTACACAAATCCACCAATACCACTATCACCTCTTTTTGCCTTTCTGCCACACCCGCTACGCATTGCCCTCCTAGCATGGCCTTCATCCGTTCGATGAGGTGCCACCATGCACACAGCCCTGACCCAACCCGGCGCACCGATGAAAGTGCGCGCAATCCAGAAACGCTTTGGCGCCTTCACCGCGCTGGACAACGTCTCCCTGGACGTCGCCGCCGGCGAGCTGGTGTGTCTGCTGGGCCCTTCCGGCTGCGGCAAGACCACACTGCTGCGCTGCATCGCCGGCCTGGAGCGCCAGGACAGCGGTGAGCTTTACCTGGGCGAGCGGGACGTGTCCTTGCTGCCACCCCAGGCGCGGGACTACGGCATCCTGTTCCAGTCCTATGCGTTGTTTCCCAACCTCAGCGTTGAAGCGAACATCGGCTACGGCCTCACCGGCAGCGGCCGCGATGAAGTGCGCAAGCGGGTCGCGCAGATGCTCGAACTGGTCGGCCTGATGGGCAGCGAAAAGAAGTACCCCGGCCAACTCTCCGGCGGCCAGCAACAGCGCGTCGCCCTGGCCCGCGCACTGGCGCCGGCGCCGTCGTTATTGCTGTTGGATGAGCCGATGTCGGCCCTCGATGCCCGGGTACGCGAGCACCTGTGCACCGAACTGCGCCAACTGCAGCGGCGCCTGGGCATCACCACCTTGATGGTGACGCACAACCAGGACGAAGCCATGTTGATGGCCGACCGCATTGCCGTGATGAACAACGGCAAGGTCGAGCAGTACGCCACGCCCCAGGAAATCTATGACCGCCCGGCCACGCCGTTCGTGGCGGAGTTTGTCGGCCAGGGCAACTGGTTGCCGTTCAGCCGTAACAGCGCCAGCCATGCTCAGGTGGGTGGGTTGAACATGCGCCTGGCTGAGGACGCCGGTGTCGCCCAGTCCGGCCGCTTGTTCTGCCGCCCGGAAGCCATTTGCGTCAACCCACCGGTGCATGAAGAAAACCTGTTCCCGGCCAAGGTTCGCGAGATCACCTTTCTCGGCAACCGCTGCCGCATGAGCTTTGAGCTGGAACAATTGCCGGGCCATCCGTTGCTGGCTGAACTGGCGCCGGAAGCGATGCCGCGCCTGGGCGCCCAGGACATCTGGGTGGCGTTGCCGCCGCGCAGCCTGCAGGTGTTTGCCTGAGATGGGGGCTGTGATGACATTGCCGGTCCTGCGTCAGGTATCACGCGCCGAGTGGGGCGACCGCCTCTTCGTGGTCGGCGGCAAGTGGCTCTGGCTGGGCCTGTTAGTGGTGGCGGTGCTGTTGCCGCTGTTGGCGATCTTCTGGCGCGGCTTCAGCATCGAAGCCGGGCAGGGCGGTGGCCTGGTAGCCGCTCGCGAACTGCTGAGCAGCGCCAACTTTCACTGGTTGCTGGGCAATAGCCTGAAAGTTTCCCTCAGCGTGGCGGCCATCGTCGTGCCGCTGGCCTACTTGTTTGCCTATGCCCTGCAACGCACGCTGATCCCCGGCAAGTCCATCTGGCGCGGCCTGTCATTGCTGCCATTGATGGCGCCGTCGATGCTGCCAGGTATTGCCCTGGTTTATCTGTTCGGCAACCAGGGCCTGCTGCGCGGCTTGTTCTCGGAAAATATCTACGGCTTCTGGGGCATTGTGCTCGGTGAGGTGATCTACACCTTTCCCCATGCCTTGATGATTTTGCTGTCGGCGTTGTCCTTGGCGGATGCACGCTTGTTTGACGCTGCTTCGAGCATGGGCGCTAGCCCGGCACGGGCGTTTCGCAGCATTACCTGGCCAGCCACGCGCCAGGCGGTGTTCGCCGCTTTCTGCCTGGTGTTCACCCTGACCATCACCGACTTCGGAGTACCGGTGGTGGTGGGCGGCGATTATCAGGTGCTGGCGCTGGAAGCCTACAAGGCGGTGGTGGGCCAGCAACAGTTCGGTCGCGGCGCGTTGATCGGCATGGTGTTGCTGCTGCCGGCGCTGTTCAGCTTTGGCGTGGATGCGTGGTTGCGCCGTCGGCATGGCGACGCGATGAGCGGCCGCGCCCAGGTGTTCCAGCCAGCGCCATCGCGGCTGCGCGACGGGTGCTACCTGGCCGTCGTACTGCTGATTTGCGCGGCGTTGCTGCTGGTGTTCGGCATGGCGGTGTACTCCTCGCTGGTGAAATTCTGGCCGTACAACCTGTCGCTGTCGCTCAACCACTACCAATTCGAAGACACCGCCGGCGGCGGCTGGCTGGCCTATCGCAACAGCCTGACCATGGCGCTGTGCACGGCGTTGATCGGCAGCGTGCTGATTTTCACCGGTGCCTACCTGATGGAAAAGACCAAGGGCCAGAAGAACCTCAACCTGGCGCTGCGCATGCTCAGCTTCGTGCCGATGGCCGTGCCGGGCCTGGTCCTGGGGCTGGGCTACGTGTTCTTCTTCAACCTCAACGGCAACCCGTTGCATGTGTTGTACGGCAGCATGGCGTTGCTGGTGGTGTGCACCATTGCGCACTACCTGACCACCGCGCAGATGACTGCAACCACCGCCTTGCGCCAGTTGGACGCCGAGTTCGAAGCCGCCGCGTTGTCCCTCAAGGCACCGTTGTACCGCCATTATCTGCGCGTCACGGTGCCGATCTGTCTGCCGGCGCTGCTGGACATCCTGCGCTACCTGTTTGTCTCGGCGATGACCACCGTCTCCGCCGCGATCTTCCTCTACAGCCCCGACACCATCCTCGCCGCCGTCGCCGTGCTGAACATGGACGACGCCGGCAATGTGGGGGGCGCGGCGGCCATGTCGACCCTGATCCTGTTCACCTCGGCCAGCGTCTCGCTGCTGCTGGCGTGGGCTTCACGTGGCGCGCTGCGCCGCTCCCAAGCCTGGCGCCAGCGCGCACCTGGCCAATAAACATCCCTGAAGGAGGTGCTCCATGTTCAAGCCCCTGGCGCTGGTCGCTGCAGTCCTCACGGCATTCAGTCTGAATGCCTTCGCCAAGACCGAGTTGACCGTGTACACGGCCCTTGAAGCCGAGCAATTGAAGACCTACAAAAAAGCTTTCGAACAGGCCAACCCCGACGTCGAGATCAAGTGGGTGCGCGACTCCACCGGCATCATCACCGCCAAACTGCTGGCCGAGAAAGACCGCCCCCAGGCTGACGTAGTGTGGGGCCTGGCCGCCTCCAGCCTGGCGATCCTCGATCAGCAAGGCATGCTCGAGAACTACGCGCCCAAGGACCTGGACAAGATCGGCAAGCATTACCGCGACGCCGCCAACCCTCCGGCCTGGGTGGGCATGGACGTGTGGGCCGCCACCCTCTGCTTCAACACCGTCGAAGCCGAGAAGCAGGGCCTCACCAAACCGGTGAGCTGGCAGGACCTGACCAAGCCCGAATACAAGGGCAAGATCGTGATGCCTAACCCGGCGTCTTCAGGCACCGGCTTCCTGGATGTCAGCGCCTGGCTCCAGACCTTCGGCGAGAAGCAAGGCTGGCTGTACATGGACGACCTGCACCGGAACATCGGCCAGTACGTTCACTCCGGCTCCAAGCCGTGCAAGCTGGCGGCGTCCGGTGAGTTCCCGATTGGCATTTCCTTCGAATACCCGGCGGTTCAGCTCAAACGCCAGGGCGCGCCGCTGGAGATCATCCTGCCCAAAGAGGGCCTGGGCTGGGAGATCGAAGCCACCGCTGTGATCAAGGGCACTGCCCATGCCGACGCGGCGAAAAAACTCGCCGACTTCTCTGCCAGCACCGCGGCGATGGACCTGTACAAGGAAAACTTCGCCGTGCTCGCGCAACCGGGTATCGCCAAGCCGCAGACCGAATTGCCGGCGGACTATGAGCAACGGTTGATCAAGAACGACTTTGTCTGGGCTTCCAGGAACCGTGACAGCATCCTGGCCGAATGGCGTAAGCGTTATGACGGTAAGTCGGAAAAACAGTAACCGATCGTTCCCACGCTCGGCGTGGTAACGCCGCTCTGGACGCTCCGCGTCCGCTTTTAAAGGTCGTGACGCGGAGCGTCACCGGATGAATTCCCACGCGGAGCGCGGGAACCAGAGGACAGTATGAGTAGTGATCTGTTAGTCGTCGGCGCCGGCATCCTCGGCCTCTCCCACGCCTATGCCGCCGCCAGGCGCGGCCTCAAGGTCAAGGTGTTCGAGCGCAGCGCCACGCCATTGGGCGCCTCAGTGCGCAACTTCGGCCAGGCACTGGTCACCGGTCAACCACCAGGGCCAATGCTGGACCTAGCGCGGGAAAGCCGCGAAATCTGGGGCCAGTGGGCGCAAGCGGCGGGCCTGGCGCTCAAGCGCAATGGCTCCTACCTGTTCGCCCGCACCGAAGCCGAAGAACATCTGCTCGAAGCCTTCTGCGCCGGGCGCGCGCGGGAGCACGGCTACAACGTCGAGCTGCTGCAGGGCGCTGCCATGAACGACCTGTACGCCGGCCAGTTCCGCCATCACCGCGCCGCCCTGCATGGCAAGGATGACCAGCAGTTGTACTCCCGCGAGGCGATCCCGGCGCTGATCCATTACCTGAGCCAGCACTTGCACGTGGAGTTTCACTTCTCCACGCTGGTACGTGACGTAGAGCCGGGCCAGCTGCACAGCACGGCCGGCAGCTTTCGCGGGGAGCAGATCGTTGTCTGTTCAGGCCACGACTATCAGACCCTGCTGGCCGAATCCATCGCCCCGCTCAACCCGCACACCTGCCGCCTGCAAATGCTGCGTGCGCGGCCGGTGCTTAATCTGAACCTGCAACACGCGCTGCTCACCGGCTTGAGTTGCGTGCATTACGGCGCTTTCGCCGACCTGCCGGAAGCCGCTGTGGTCCAGGCGCAGATTCTGCGCGAAACGCCACATCTGCAGGAACACGGCATTCATCTGCTGATCAGCCCCACGCCCCATGGCGAGCTGATCATCGGCGACTCCCACCATTACGACAGCGACCCGTCGCCCTTCAATGCCGAGCAGATCGATGACTGGATGATCGAGCTGGCGCAGCAGACCCTGGGGTGCAACATCCAGGTGGTCGAGCGCTGGCAAGGCGTCTACGGCGCTCGCGGCCCCGGGCCGTTTTCGTTTGTGCAGGCGGCACCTGGCGTCAGCGCTGCCTTGATGCACACCGGCGTAGGGATGAGCGTGGGGCCGGCCATGGCCGAGCGCAATATCCGCAGGTTATGGGGAGAAGCGTGATGAACCCGGAACAGGCAGGCATTGGCGGTTCAGGTCTGGTCCAGGCGTTGGGCCAGGGCTTCAACCTGCTCTTGGCGCTCGGCCTGGCTTAGTTTCGCGTGGGGGTTGAGGGATGACCATTGCGGATAGGCGCGGGCTTTGTTCAAGGCGTCGGGCAGTTTGCCCTCGCGCCAGGTTTTGTCCTGGGGCGTATCGACCTTGATGCTGTGCATTGCCGCATGGCCGCGCAGGTTCAGGGCCTTGAGCAACTGGCGCTGGCGCAGGGCTAGCAGGCGCAGCACGCTGTCGTCGACGGTCAGCTCGCGCTGGCCCTTGATCTTGCCGAGCAGGCGACTGCCGTAGCTGCGTGCGGTTTGCAGGGCGCCACCGGCGATAGCGCCTGCCAGGGCCGCGGCGCCAAGGGTCAGGCCGCCGACCAGTAGATCCACGCCAGCACCGGCAGCGGCTCCGGCAGCTATCCCGCCGCCGACCCGCACGCCAAGTTGCTTGAGGGTTTCGGGGTTGAACAAGTCATCGCCCCAGCGACCGTCGAGCAGCGGCAGGTCGCTGGCCGCCGCGTCCTGTGGGCGAAAGCCGAACAGTTTGAGCAGGGCTTCAACGCACTTTTGTTCGCGTTGGCGCACGGCCTTGCGTAAGTCGCTGACGGCTTGGGGCTCATTCTCGGTTGTCACACTGCGACGGCAGGCCGCGCAGTCGATCAACAGTTCGGCGATCAAGCGGGCGGCGCTTTGCTGGCGAGCCTGGCGCTGGGCTTCTTGATCGAGGATCAGGCGTTCCAACTGCGGCCGTGAGTTTTCCAGCAGCAGGGCCAGGCTTTCATACAGCCGGCGTTCGCCGTCTTCGGGCGGTGCCACGCTGTCAAAACGCACCAGCGCATGCAGGCCGAGGCGGGCCAGGGCTTCGCGCCAGTCCGGTTCACGGTGGTCGCTGCTGCTGACAAAGTTGAGCACCGGCAACAACGGCTTGCCGCAACTGGCCAGCACTTGCAGTTCGTCGCGGTACTTGGCCAGCACCGGCTCGCGAGCGTCGATCACGTACAGGCCGGCATCGGAGGCCAGCAACTGGCGCAGCACCTTGGCTTCCTGTTCGAAACGCTGGCTTGCCTCGCTGCCTTCCAGGAAACGCGCCAGCTGCGCAGGGCCATCCAGGCGTTCGCCGGGGCGGTCGAGGCGTTCCAGGTAATCGAGCAGGGCGATGGCGTCTTCCAGGCCGGGAGTGTCGTACAGCTCCAGCAAAGCTTCGCCATCTACCGATAGGCGTGCACCTTCCACGTGCCGCGTGGTGCTGGGGCGATGGGACACTTCGCCAAAGCCGACATCGCGGGTGAGGGTGCGCAACAATGAGGTTTTGCCCACGTTGGTATGGCCGACCACGGCGAGTTTCAGCGGTTTAGTCATGACCTGTCTCCAGCCAAGTGAGCGGCGCGCAATCGGCAAACGACACTTCAAGCTGTTGCAACGCGGCATGCCAGTCGCCCAGGCGCTCGGCGTCCAGCGCCTGGCCCGGTGGTGCCTGCAGCAGCCATACGCGAGTGTCGGTGGCGCTGCGTGCCAGCTCGGCGATCAGTGCCAGGCTGCCACGGTCGGGCGAGCGGCGCGGGTCACAGGCGATGGCCAGGCGCGCGGGTGGGAAACGGCTGAGTTGCTCCAGCAGTTTGTTGCGTGATTCGCGGCTGTCGAGGATGCCGGCGTTCTTGACGTTGGCAGGCAGTTTGGGGGGCCAAGGGTGTTGGTCGTCGAGTTCGATGGCGACCAGCAAGGCGCCATCACTCTCCAGCTCACTTGCGCCGCCGCTGATCGAGTGCAGGTGATCGGGCGCCACATCGTTGACCCCCAGGCGCTCGCTGCTGGGCATCAGGCGTTCGCGCAGTTGGGCGTAGCCGGGCAGGTTGAGGTCCAGGTGCAACGCTGCGCGCCCGCGTTTCCATCGCCACAGGCACAGCAAGGCAAGGATCAACCGCGGCAGCAGACCGTAGACCAGCAACACGCCCACCAGCCAGGCCGCCCAGGCCTGGCGGGCGCTTTCGATATTCAGCGCGGAGTCGCCGCTGGCGCGGATCATCTCCACGGTGGGCACATTGAAACCGAGCAGAGCCGGGAGTGTGCCAAGGGCCTGGGTCACGGCGACAAAGGTATCGGCGCCGAGAATGGTGGTTTCCCACACAAACCCATAGCGGCGGGTGGCGAGCAGAGTCAGTAGGATCACCAGGGCGCTGAGCAAGGCCAGCAACCACAAGCTGTTGACCAGCACACCCACCGCCCAGCGATTGAGTTTTTGCCGTTGCAGCAACAGCAACAACGCCGGGGCCAGTTGCGCGGCCTTGGCGTCACGGGCCAGTTTCTCGCTGAGCCACAACCACAGCCGGCCAAGGCTGGCGCTGTGTTCGCCGGCAAACAACAGGCCCAGGGCCCAACTGATCAGCAAGATCAGGTTCAGGCCGAGCAGGCTGCCCAAGGCCCAGAACACATTCACCGGGGCCAGGCCATTACCCAGCGCGGCGAACGCCAAACCGGCGCCGCTGATGACGGCGACCGCCGCCAGTAACAACAGCGCCAGGCGTGCGCCTTGCAGCCAGCGGCTGAGCGCGGCGGCCAAACCATCGCGCTCGGCCAGGTGCAGCGCACGCTGCTGGATGCGCGTGGCCAGGTCGCCCCCGGCGGTGCGGGCCAAGCGGTTGGCTTCCAGGTCTTCCAGGGGGCCGGCGTGTTCTTCGCGCAGGCGCACGGTTTCTGTCAGCCAAAGTCTGTGCAGCGGGTTCAGTGCAGTCACGCGCCGTCCTGTCGTGTTGATGAGGTTGGAGCATAACCGCTGGCTCGCCGCTCTGGTATTCTCGTCGCCATGAAAAAAACTCTCCCTTTAAGCCTGATCGCAGCCCTCGGTGAAAACCGTGTGATCGGCGTCGACAACAGCATGCCCTGGCATTTGCCGGGGGATTTCAAATATTTCAAAGCCACCACCCTTGGCAAGCCGATCATCATGGGGCGCAAGACCTGGGACTCCCTGGGCCGACCGCTGCCGGGGCGCTTGAACCTGGTGGTCAGCCGTCAGACCGATCTTGTGCTGGAAGGTGCGGAAGTTTTTCCTTCACTGGGTGCAGCGGTCGAGCGCGCTGAGGAATGGGCCAAGGCGCAAGGCGTGGACGAGCTGATGCTGATTGGCGGCGCGCAGTTGTATGCGCAGGGGCTGGAACAGGCCGATCGCTTGTACCTGACCCGCGTGGCGCTGAGCCCGGGAGGGGATGCGTGGTTTCCGCAGTTTGATGGGAACCAGTGGAAGCTGGTGTCGAATGTCGAAAATCCGGCTGAAGGTGATAAGCCGGCCTACAACTTCGAGGTGTGGGAGCGCAACTAGTGTAGGAGCGAGCTTGCTCGCGAAGATCGTCAACGATGACGCGTGCATTCTGAATGAACGCGGCGCCCTCAGGTTCTTCGCGAGCAAGCTCGCTCCTACAGGTTATAAGCCTTTATGCCTGCGCCAGTTCGGCATGCTCATCGGCATCCAGCAACGCTTTATCCGTCTGCCCCATGATCTGGCTGGTAATCGCCCCCGCCGTCATCGAACCATTGACGTTCAACGCCGTACGGCCCATGTCGATCAGCGGCTCCACGGAAATCAACAGCGCCACCAGTGACACCGGCAAGCCCATGGCCGGCAGCACGATCAGCGCGGCAAAGGTCGCACCGCCGCCCACGCCGGCAACGCCCGCCGAACTCAAGGTCACTATCGCCACCAGGGTCGCGATCCACAGCGGATCCAACGGGTTGATGCCCACAGTCGGCGCGACCATCACCGCCAACATCGCAGGGTAAAGACCGGCACAACCGTTCTGGCCGATGGTCGCGCCAAACGAGGCGGCGAAGCCGGCGATGGATTGCGGGATGCCCAGGCGACGGGTCTGCGCTTCAATGCTCAGCGGGATGCTTGCAGCGCTGGAGCGGCTGGTGAAGGCGAAAGTCAGCACCGGCCACACCTTGCGGAAGAAGCGCAGCGGGTTGATCCCGGCCAAGGACAGCAGCAGGCCGTGCACCACGAACATCAGGCCCAGGGCCAGGTACGACACCACCACGAAACTGCCCAGCTTGATGATGTCTTGCAGGTTGGAACCGGCGACCACTTTGGTCATCAGCGCCAGCACACCGTAGGGGGTCAGCTTCATCACCAGGCGCACCAGGCGCATCACCCAGGCTTGCAGGGTGTCGATGGCGTTAAGGACTTTCTGGCCTTTTTCCACGTCGTCCTTGAGCAGTTGCAGCGCGGCAACCCCAAGGAACGCGGCGAAAATCACCACGCTGATGATCGACGTCGGCTTGGCCCGGGCCAGGTCGGCGAACGGGTTGGCCGGTACGAACGACAGCAGCAACTGCGGGATATTCAGGTCGGCAACCTTGCCCGCGTAATCACTCTGGATCACTTGCAGGCGCGCCATTTCCTGGGTGCCGGCCACCAGGCCTTCGGCAGTGAGGCCGAACAGGTTGGTCAGGCCGATGCCGATCAGGGCCGCGATGGCCGTGGTGAACAGCAGCGTGCCGATGGTCAGGAAGCTGATCTTGCCCAGGGACGAGGCGTTGTGCAGGCGTGCCACGGCACTGAGGATCGAGGCGAATACCAGCGGGATCACGATCATTTGCAGCAGCTGCACATAGCCGTTGCCGACCAGGTCAAACCAGCCGATCGAAGCTTTGAGCACCGGGTTGCCGTCGCCGTAGATCGTATGCAACGCCGCACCGAACAGCACGCCAAGCACCAGGGCGAACAGCACCTTCTTGGCGAGGCTCCAGTTTGTACGGCGGGTTTGTGCCAGGCCCAGCAACAGGGCCACGAACACCAATAAATTGAGAATCAGGGGCAGATTCATTGAAGCTCCGTTGAGAAGGCAGCCAATCGCGTGAGCCTGCGATTGCGAACCGGGAAGCCTAACAGCTTGAAATATATTGATTTAATACCAATATGGAATGGCGACTGTCGTTTTTGGAATAAGCGTTTGACGCCCAGGCGTATGCGCTTGGCGCAATCGCGACGTCAGCGGTCGCGCTCGGGCGATAAGTGTCATACGGATTTGTTAGCGTCGATGTCTTTCACTTGAGGGAGACAACGCCTATGAAGCTCGCGCCGAAACTACTGTTATCCGCCGCCTTTTGCCTCGGGCTCGCCAGCCAGGCGTTTGCCGCCACCGAGTTGAAACACTGGCCGGCACCTGCCGCCAAACAACTCAATGAAATGATCGCCGCCAACGCCAACAAGGGTAACTACGCGGTGTTCGATATGGACAACACCAGTTACCGCTACGACCTTGAAGAGTCCTTGCTGCCGTTCATGGAAAACAAGGGCCTGATCACCCGCGAGACCATGGACCCTTCGCTCAAGCTTATCCCCTTCAAAGACACCGCCGACCATAAGGAAAGTCTGTTCAGCTACTACTATCGCCTGTGTGAAGTCGACGACATGGTCTGCTACCCCTGGGTTGCGCAGATTTTTTCCGGCTTCACCCTCAAGGAACTCAAAGTGCAGGTCGACGAGCTTATGGCCTCCGGCAAGCCCGTGCCGGTCAGCTATTTCGAAGGCGACGTGGTGAAAAAATCCGAGGTACAGCCGCCAAAAGTCTTCACCGGCCAGGCCGAGCTGTACAACAAACTGATGGAAAACGGCATCGAGGTATATGTGATGACCGCCGCGTCCGAGGAGTTGGTGCGCATGGTCGCGGCTGATCCGAAGTACGGCTACAACGTCAAACCCCAGAACGTCATCGGCGTGACCACCTTGCTCAAGGATCGCAAGACCGGCGAGCTGACCACCGCACGCAAACAGATCACTGCCGGCAAGTATGACGAGAAGAGCAACCTCGGCCTGGAACTGACCCCCTACCTGTGGACCCCGGCGACCTGGATGGCCGGCAAGCACGCGGCGATCCTCACCTACATCGACGAATGGAAAAAACCAGTGATTGTCGGCGGTGACACACCGACCAGCGACGGCTACATGCTGTTCCACGATGTGGACGTGGCCAAGGGCGGCGTCCACCTGTGGATCAACCGCAAAGACAAGTACATGACCCAGCTCAACGGCATGATCGCCAAGCACGCGGCGGCGCAAGCCAAGGAAGGGCTGCCGGTGACGGCGGACAAGAACTGGGTGATCGTCAAGCCGGAAGAGATCCAGTAAGACCGAGTCACCTGCATCGCAGACAAGCCAGCTTCCACCGTCGACCGCATTCTCATGTTGGGGCGCGGTCAACTGTGGGAGCGGGCTTGCCCGCGAAGGCGGTCTTAAGAACACCGCAGACTCAAAGGCAAAAATAGATATCAATTGCGAACTAATCTCATTCTTTGCTAGCGTGCGCACTCCCTGAACCGTCCGTTCTTCTCAAGGTAGTGCTGTGTCCTCCTGGAATACGCAGATCGCGCGCCTGTTCGCGGAGCAGAAGAAAGCCCTCGAAGCCTTCGTCACGCGCCGCACCGGCAGCGCCCAGGTGGCTGCCGACCTGACCCAGGAATCCTTCCTGCGCCTGGCGCGCCTGGAGTCCGGCGAGAAGATCGATAACCTACCCGCGTTCCTCTTCACCATTGCCAGCAACCTGGTGCGCGACCACCAGCGCCAGGCTATCCGCCGCGAGCGTCTGGATGCCGGCGCACCGAGCGAAGAACTGCCCTGCAGCAACCCCGGTGCCGACGAACAACTGGCCGCCTATCAGCAGGAGCAACTGATGCAGGATGCGATCCTGGGCCTGCCCGAGGCGACTCGGCAGATCTTCCTGCTCTATCATGTCGACGAGCTTTCCTACCGCGAGATTGGCGAACGCCTGTCGATCAGCCCGCGCAGTGTGGAATACCAATTGCGTCGCGCCTTGATTGAATGCCGTGGGTACATCAAGACGCGCCTAGCCTGCGATGCACAAGGACGTCGGTCATGACTGCCCTGCCTACTGCTGATGTGTTGTTCGAAGAGGCGTCCGGCTGGTATTTCCGCCTGCACGCCGAGGACTTGACCCCGGCTGAAATGGACGCCTTTGCTGCGTGGCTCGGTCAGGGCCAGGCGCAGGATGATGCCTGGCAGGAAGTGCAGGCGATGCTCGGTGGCCTGCGTGAGCCGGCGCGCGTCATTCGCCGTGCCGAGCAGGCCACCTGGCGTAAACCGCTGCGGCGCTGGGCGTATGCGGCTGCCGTGTTGCTGGCCGTGGGCCTGACCGTGCAGAACACTCCCTGGCTTGACCGCTTGCGCGCCGACTACGCCACCGGCACTGGCGAGTCGCGCAGCATTGAACTGGCCGATGGTTCCCACCTTCAACTCAACACCGACAGTGCGGTGCAAATCCGCATGACTGCGGGTGAGCGGCAGATTCGTTTGCTGCGTGGCGAAGGTTTCTTCGATGTGACCAAGGACCCCGCACGGCCCTTCGTGGTGCAGTCGGGCGACGGCTGGGTGCGAGTGGTCGGCACCCAGTTCAGTGTGGCGCGGCGTGATGACCAGACGCGTGTGCAGGTGGCGCAGGGCAAGGTTGAAGTCAGTGCAGGGAGCGGCACGCCGGTCTATCTGGAACCGGGGCGGGCCGTGGAGTATCAGAGCCGGCACCTTGCACACGTCCACGGTTTCGACCCGGCCAGCGGCTTTGCCTGGCGTCAGCGGCAACTGGTGTTCCGTCAGCAACCTTTGTCGGTGGTGGTCTCTGAACTGAACCGTTACTGGCCCGGCAAGACGCTGGTGCTCGGTGATGCGTTGCGCAGTCGGGTAGTGTCCGGCGTGTTCGAAATCGACAAGCCCGATGCCGTGCTCAAGGCGTTGGAATACACCCTCAACCTGCGTGCCGAGCACTACACCCCGTATTTGCTGGTGTTGCGTGAAGGCAATGCGTCCTGACGGCAATTTCTCAAAATATTTTCAGGGTTTCCCCGCAAGCCATCGTCCTTGATCACTGAGGCGTAAATAGTAAGCACTCTCAAGTAGTGCGGCGCCGATCACAGACTTTTGTACCGGGGAGCACCATTCATGGCACACCGATTCGCCACACGGCCCTTGCTGGCCTTGGCCATTTCCTTGGCCAGCTGTATCGCGCCGTCGTACCTGCAGGCCGCTGAGGCCAAGCAGGCCCAGACCTACCGCTTCGATATTCCCGGGCAGGGCCTGGACGCTGCGCTGGCGGCGTTCTCGGCGGTGACGCGGGTTCAGGTGCTAGTGAATGGGGAGTTGACCCAGGGGGTGATATCGCCGGGTGTGAAGGGCAACCTGGGGCAGCGTGAAGCCTTGGGGCAACTGCTCGGCGGCACGGGACTGAGCGCGGCGTTTATCAATGCCGATACCGTCACCCTGGAAAAACGTGTGGTACCAGGTTCTGCCCTGGAAGTGGGCGCCACCACCATCACGGCCGAACGCCTGGGCGTCACCACCGAAGGCACGGGCTCGTACACCACGGGGGCCGTGACCCTGGGCAAGGGCGAGCAAAAACTCAAGGACATCCCGCAGTCGGTCAGCGTCATGACCCGCAAGCAGATGGATGATCAGAACACCACCAAGCTCTCTGAAGTGGTCAAGCGCACGCCCGGCCTGACAGCGACCAAGTCTCCCGGCTCCGGTATGTTCATCTTCTCCCGTGGCTTCGAGGTTGGCACCCTGCAATACGACGGTGTGGGGATTCCACGTAACACTTACACCTTGGGTAGCTATCTCACCGAAAACATGGCCATTTACGACCGCGTCGAGACGCTGCGCGGCCCGGCCGCCTTGCTGCAAGGTGCCAACAGCCCCGGCGGCACCATGAACCTGGTGCGCAAGCGCGGGCAGCAAGCGCCGACGGCGACCATTACCGCCAAGGCTGGCTCATGGGACCACTACGGCACTCAGGTCGATGTCGGTGGCCCGCTGAACGCCGAAGGCACCTTGCGCGGACGCTTCGTGGCGGATTACGACACCACCGACTCCTTCGTCGACTATGCGGGCGGCTGGAACCAGACGGTTTATGGCGCCGTCGACTACGATTTCACTCCCGACACCACCGTCGGCCTGGGCATCAGTAACCAGAAGGGCCATTCGCGCCCCAACTTCATGTCGTTGCCCCGTTATGCCGACGGCAGTGATATCGGTCTGCCGCGTTCGACATTTGTCGGCGCCAGTTGGAACCGCAGCGTCAACAATCAGACTCAGGTGTTTGCCGACATCGAGCACCGCTTCAACGATAACTGGAAAGTGAAAGCCGCACTGGTAGCCATGGATGAGCACAACGACGCAACCTACCAGGCGACGTGGGACACGGTACCCGTCGGCGGTGGCGCTGTGCCCTATGTGGATTGGATCACCGACTTCAATACCAAGAGCCGCGGCGCGGATGTGTATGTAAACGGCAAGTTTGAGGGGCTGGGCTTCCAGCAGGAAGTGGTGCTGGGCGCCAACTATTCCAAGCTCACCACCGACGACCAGTGGGCACGGGCTTCAAACCCCGGCGCGGATATCTTCAACATCGACCACAACCGCCCACAGCGCGACAAATACCAATTGTTCCAGGAGGGTGCCGCCTCGAAGAGCTGGTATGACATTCGCCAGAAAGGCATCTATGGCACCTGGCGTGTGAAAGTCCTGGACCCGCTGACGTTGATCGTCGGTGCGCGTACCAGTTGGTATGACTATTCCTACATTGGCCAGAGTGGTTTCAAAGGCACATATGGTGCCCCGCAAGACAATACCACCCAGTCCAATGGCAAGGTTACGCCCTACGCCGGCCTGGTCTATGCGCTCAACGAGCAGTGGTCGGCCTACGCCAGCTATGCCGATGCCTTTGAGCCGCAAACCAACCTGACCACCTCCGGCTCCCTGCTCAAGCCTATCGAGGGCAAAAACTACGAGTTGGGCATCAAGGGAGAGCTGGCTGACGGGCGCCTCAATACCTCGTTTGCGATCTTCCGTTACGATCAGGAAAACCGTAGCGTGCAGGACCTGCAAGGGCCAATGAACTGCAATGGTTGGTACTGCTCGGTCGCTTCCGGCAAGGTCCGCAGCCAAGGCTTTGAAGCCACACTCAGTGGTGAGGTGCTGCCAGGCCTGCAGCTGGCCTCCAGCTACACCTACAACACCACTAAATTCCTCAAGGACAATACCTACGAAGGCAAGATTTTCAGCACCTGGACCCCCAAGCACTTGCTCAAGGTCTGGGGCGATTACCAGTTGCCGGGCGATTGGCAGCATTGGAGCGTGGGTGCCGGTGTGACCGCGCAAAGCAGCACCGAAGCCTATGACCGTACGTTCAGCGTGCCGGGCAATGCATTGTGGGATTCGCGGGTGGCCTACAAGATCAACCAGGAATTCACCGTGGCGGCAAACCTGAACAACATGTTCGACAAGAAGTATTACATCCCGGCCTACAACGCGAACTGGGGCAGCAACTACTACGGGGACCCACGCAATGTGATGTTCACCATGACCTATACCCCACAGTTCTAAAGCTTGACGCATCATTGCTGTAGGAGCGAGCTTGCTCGCGAAAAACTCAAAGGCACCGCGTTTATTCAGTAAGTACGCGTTATCGTTGACGCTTTTCGCGAGCAAGCTCGCTCCTACACTGGCATCAGGGGTAAGCCCCGTCCCATATGGGATTTCCAGGCATAAAAATGCCCCGCACCTGGCGGGGCTTTTTTATGCGCGGGGCTTACAGGCCGTCGAGCATGGCTTTGTTGCGTACGGCACCCTTGTCGGCACTGGTGGCCAACAACGCGTAGGCCTTCAATGCGGTGGTGACTTTACGCGGGCGCTTCTCCACTGGCTTCCAGCCTTTCTTGTCCTGCTCAACCCGGCGTGCTGCCAGTTCTTCATCGCTGATCAACAGGTTGATCGAGCGGTTCGGGATGTCGATCAGCACCTTGTCGCCATCCTGCACCAGGCCAATCGCGCCACCGGCGGCGGCTTCCGGCGAAGCGTGGCCGATGGACAGGCCCGACGTGCCGCCGGAGAAACGGCCGTCGGTCAGCAGGGCGCAGGCTTTGCCCAGGCCTTTGGATTTCAGGTAGGACGTGGGGTAAAGCATCTCCTGCATACCCGGGCCGCCTTTGGGGCCTTCGTAGCGGATGATCACGATATCGCCTTCCTTCACTTCGTCCGCGAGGATGCCGCGTACCGAGCTGTCCTGGCTTTCGTAGATCTTGGCGCGGCCTTCGAAGACGTGGATGGACTCATCCACGCCCGCCGTTTTGACCACACAGCCGTCGAGGGCGATGTTGCCGTACAGCACGGCCAGGCCGCCTTCTTGCGAGTAGGCGTGCTCGACACTGCGGATGCAGCCGTTTTCACGGTCGTCATCCAGGGTGTCCCAACGGGTCGACTGACTGAACGCCGTCTGCGTCGGGATACCGGCCGGGCCGGCCTTGAAGAAGGTGTGCACGGCTTCGTCGTCGGTCTGGGTGATGTCCCACTTGGCGATGCCTTCGGCGATGGACTTGCTGTGCACGGTTGGCAGATCGGTGTGCAGCAGGCCGCCACGGGCCAGGGAGCCGAGGATCGAGAAGATCCCGCCGGCGCGGTGCACGTCTTCCATGTGGTACTTCTGGATGTTCGGCGCGACTTTGCACAGTTGCGGCACGTGACGGGACAGGCGGTCGATGTCGCGCAGGTCGAAGTCGATCTCGGCTTCCTGGGCCGCGGCCAGCAGGTGCAGGATGGTGTTGGTGGAACCGCCCATGGCGATGTCCAGGGTCATGGCGTTTTCGAACGCCTTGAAGTTGGCGATATTGCGCGGCAACACCGACTCATCGTTCTCGCCGTAGTAACGCTTGCACAGCTCGACGATGGTGCGGCCGGCCTGCAGGAACAACTGCTCGCGGTCGCTGTGAGTGGCCAGTGTGGAACCGTTGCCCGGCAAGGCGAGACCCAGGGCTTCCACCAGGCAGTTCATCGAGTTGGCGGTGAACATGCCGGAGCACGAACCGCAGGTCGGGCAGGCGCTGCGCTCGTATTCCGCGACCTTCTCGTCAGAAGCGCTGGAATCGGCGGCGATCACCATGGCGTCGACGAGGTCGAGGCCGTGGGAGGCGAGCTTGGTCTTGCCGGCTTCCATCGGGCCGCCGGAGACGAAGATCACCGGGATGTTCAGGCGCAATGCAGCCATCAACATGCCGGGGGTGATCTTGTCGCAGTTGGAAATGCACACGATGGCGTCGGCGCAGTGGGCGTTGACCATGTACTCCACGGAGTCGGCGATGATCTCGCGGCTCGGCAGGGAATACAGCATGCCGTCATGACCCATGGCGATGCCGTCATCCACGGCAATGGTGTTGAATTCCTTTGCCACGCCACCGGCGCGTTCGATCTCGCGGGCGACCAGTTGGCCCAGGTCCTTGAGGTGGACATGGCCAGGCACGAACTGGGTGAACGAGTTGGCAATCGCGATGATCGGCTTTTTGAAGTCGTCATCTTTCATCCCCGTGGCACGCCACAGCGCGCGCGCACCGGCCATGTTGCGGCCGTGGGTGGATGTTTTCGAGCGGTAATCAGGCATTGGAGCACTCCGGGCGGCTAATCAAGTACTAAAGGGGAGTGAGCTTCTAATTGACGACTGGAACACTCAGAAAATGGCCGTGTGTCCGGAAGTTGCCACTCGCGTCGCGGGATCGCCGCTTGCTTGGGCCTCGAGCTCATAAACCCGCCGGGGGATGACTGGCGATGAATAGGGCCGATTCTACACCGCTGGCGGCTGGAGGGAATGGGCGCAACCTTGAAGTTAGCCGCTACAGGACGTGCGGGTGGCGCCTTGCCCATGAGTTCAACGCAAGGGCGGCGAGGCTCAGGATCAGAAAACACAAGCCAAGCGCAGTACTCAACTGGTGGGTAAAGGTGCTGATAAACGCACTGATACAGCCGCCAGCAATGAACAGCACTGCCGCAACGGCGGAAGCCGCGGCTCCCGCATTGTCTGGAAACAGGCTCATGGCCTTGGAGTTGGAAATGGGCCGGGTGATGGTGGTGCCCGCCGTGCAGAGCAGCATGGGCACCAACACTGTCGGGGTTGATAAGCCGAACAGGTAGGCCAACAGCAGCATGACCACGCCAGAGATAGCGATCAGAACCAGCCCGACTGCCATCTGGGTAGCCGCCGCCAGCCGTTTGTGCAGGACGCCTGCACAGAGGCCACCCACTACGTAGGCGGCGCCGTAGAGAAGCAAGGTCAATGAGTACTCATGGGGTGACAGCTTTAACTGGTCCATGAAAATGAGCGGTGACACAACGATGAATGAGAAATGACAGGCGAAGGTGATCGCGGAGATCGTGGCGTAGCTGGCGAAATGTCTGTTGGCGAAAACCTTGGCGTAGGCCCTGAAAATACCCCGCTCGCCTGGCGCGGTTGGAGGGAAGCCGCCATGCAGTAATCGGTGAGCCATAATCCACGTTGCGGCACAGAGGGCGATAAACGCGTAGAAGCTGGCTTTCCATCCCCAGTGCAATTGCAGCCATGCGCCCAGCACTGGGGAAATCGAGATGAAAATGCCTCCGGCCGTGGCCATTGCTATGCGCAACCGCTCCTGTTCCCTGCCGAAAAAAAGGTCCTGCACCAGCGCTTGGGACAGTATGAAACCACCGCAGCCTATGGCCTGAATGACTCGGAAGAACAGGAATTGGGGCGTGTTTCTGGCGGCCAGACACCCGACTGCACCCAGGATGGCTACTACCATACTGGCCAGGAGTAGCTTCTTGCGACCGATTCTGTCGGACAGCGGGCCGATCAGCAGCATTGAGCAGGAAAATCCAATGGCGAACAGGCTGACGGATCGAGCGATATGGGTGGTCGAAGTATGGAAGTGTTCAGCCAGGGCGGGAAAGGAGGGCAGTACGACGTCAAGGGGGAGGACGCCCAGCAAAGTCATGGTCATCAGCCAGAAAACCAAGAGCGGTTTTTCAGCCTGTGTAATTGCCTTCGACATGCGCGAGCCTCGGTTCCATGAGAGGGGCGAGGATCGAGTCTGCGCTACGGAAAGTCAAAGCCTGGGGCAGTACGACATTTCCTGAAAACCTGTAGGAACCCGCAAGTCCCTACAGGGGAACAGCATCAGCTATTGGGTAGCAACCGGCAGGTAATGCTCTTGATGTAGCGCGTCTCGACAATCGCCGGGTGCACCGGGTGGTCCGGGCCTTGGCCGCCACGTTCGAGCATCTGGATGTTGCGGTCCAGATGGCGGGCGCTGGTGAGCAGGATGTTTTGCAGGTCGTCTTCCGGCAGATGCATGGAGCACGAGGCGCTGACGAGGATGCCGTCTTTGCTGAGCAGGCGCATGGCTTGCTCGTTGAGGCGGCGGTAGGCGCCTTCGCCGTTTTTCATGTCTTTTTTGCGCTTGATGAAGGCCGGTGGGTCGGCGACGATCACGTCGAAGCGTTCTTCGCTGGCTTTCAGTTCTTTAAGCGCTTCAAAGACGTCGCCTTCGATACAGGTCATCTTCTCGGCAAAACCGTTCAGCGCGGCGTTGCGCTCTACGCCGTCGAGGGCGAAGGCCGAAGCGTCGACGCAGAACACTTCACTGGCGCCGAAGGCTGCAGCCTGCACGCCCCAGCCGCCGATGTAGCTGTACAGGTCCAGTACTCGCTTGCCCTTGGCATACGGGGCCAGGCGGGCGCGGTTCATGCGGTGGTCGTAGAACCAGCCGGTTTTCTGGCCCTGGATCACCGGGGCTTCGAACTTGACGCCGTTTTCTTCCAGCGCCACCCACTCCGGCACCAGGCCGAACACGGTTTCGACGTAGCGGTTGAGGCCTTCGGCGTCGCGTGCGGCGGAGTCGTTCTTGAACAGGATGCCGCTGGGCTTGAGCACTTGGGTCAGCGCGGCGATCACGTCTTCTTTATGCGCTTCCATGGTCGCCGAGGCGATCTGTACCACCAGGATGTCGCCGAAACGGTCGACCACCAGGCCCGGCAGCAGGTCGGAATCACCGTAGACCAGGCGGTAGAACGGCTTGTCGAACAGGCGGTCACGCAGGGACAGCGCGACGTTGAGGCGGTGCACCAGCAGCGACTTGTCCAGCGGCAACTTGATGTCGCGCGACAGCAGGCGGGCGCAGATCAGGTTGTTCGGGCTCATGGCCACGATGCCCAGGGTCTTGCCGCCGGCCGCTTCCAGGATAGCCTGGTCACCTGCCTGGAAGCCGTGGAGTGGGGTGGCGGCCACGTCGATTTCGTTGCTGTAGACCCACAGGTGGCCGTTGCGCAAACGACGATCGGCGTTGGCTTTGAGACGCAGGCTTGGCAGGGACATGACGTCGCTCCGGAAAAAAGAGCGGGAGTATACCCTTTGCGCACTCTTTCATGTGGGAGCTGGCTTGCCTGCGATGCGGGCGGCGCGGTGTATCAGACGTACGGTGGTGAGGCTATCGCAGGCAAGCCAGCTCCCACATTCGATCGGGTTTCAGTTGGGTTTTTGGGTGTCGGCCACATCGGCATAAGGGGTAGAATTCGCGCCTAGCCCAGAGTGTGTACTTATGTCCCAAGAGCTTTCCCCCGAGCAGATCCAACAGGCCCTGCAAGGCATCAGCGTGCCGCCCCAACCGCAAATCATGGTGGATTTGCAGATGGAGCAGTACATGCCCGACCCGGACCTGGAAGTGATTGCAAGGTTGATCTCCCAGGACCCGGGCTTGTCCGGCGCGCTGCTCAAGATCGTCAATTCGCCGTATTACGGCCTGAGCAACAAAATTGCATCGATCCAGCGCGCGGTAAACCTGTTGGGCAGCCGCTCGATCATCAATTTGATCAACGCGCAGTCAATCAAGGGCGAGATGTGCGACGACACCATCGTCACCCTCAACCGCTTCTGGGACACTGCCCAGGATGTGGCCATGACCTGCCTCACACTGGCCAAGCGCACCGGCTCGCAAACCGTCGACGAAGCCTATGCCCTGGGCCTGTTCCACGATTGCGGCGTGCCGTTGATGCTCAAGCGCTTCCCCAACTACATGTCCGTGCTGGAACAGGCTTACGCCAACGCCGGCCCGGATTGCCGCGTGGTCGATACCGAGAACAATGCGTTCCACACCAACCATGCGGTAGTCGGCTACTACACCGCCAAGTCCTGGCGCCTGCCGGAGCATGTCACCGACGCCATCGCCAATCACCATAACGCCCTGGTGATTTTCAGCGATGAGACGACGCGCAACCCGCAGCTCAAGAACCTGCTGGCCATTTTGAAGATGGCCGAGCATATCTGTTCGTCTTACCGCGTACTGGGTAACCAGGCGGTGGACCATGAGTGGAATGCCATCGGCCACCTGGTGCTGGATTACGTGGGCCTGTCGGACTACGACTTCGAGAGCCTGAAGTTGTCGATCCGCGAACTGGGCGCGCACTGACCCGTCATTCAAGAGGTACACATGCCCGAGTTACCAGAAGTCGAAACCACCCGACGCGGCATTGCCCCGCACCTGGAAGGCCAGCGCGTCAGCCGCGTGGTGGTGCGTGAGCGGCGCCTGCGCTGGCCGATTCCGGAAGATCTGGATGTGCGCCTGTCAGGGCAGCGCATCGTGCTGGTGGAGCGCCGGGCCAAATACCTGTTGATCAATGCCGAAGTGGGCACCTTGATCAGCCACCTGGGCATGTCGGGCAACTTGCGCCTGGTGGAAGTCGGCATGCCCGCGGCCAAGCATGAACACGTGGATATCGAGCTGGAATCGGGTATGGCTCTGCGCTACACCGACCCGCGGCGCTTCGGTGCGATGCTCTGGAGCCACGACCCGCACAACCATGAGTTGCTGATGCGGCTGGGGCCGGAGCCGTTGACCGACCTGTTTGATGGCGAGCGTTTGTTCCAGCTGTCTCGCGGCAAGTCGATGGCGGTGAAGCCGTTCATCATGGACAACGCGGTGGTGGTAGGCGTGGGCAATATCTATGCGACAGAAGCGCTGTTTGCAGCTGGGATTGACCCGCGCCGCGCCGCCGGGGGAATTTCACGCGGGCGTTATTTGAAGCTGGCGATTGAGATCAAGCGGGTGCTGGCCGCTGCCATCGAGCGGGGCGGTACCACGTTGCGGGACTTTATCGGTGGCGATGGGCAGCCGGGGTATTTCCAGCAGGAACTGTTCGTGTATGGCCGGGGCGGCGAGGCGTGCAAGGTCTGCGGCACTGAGCTGCGCAATGTGGTGCTGGGGCAGCGGGCGAGTGTGTTTTGCCCTAGGTGTCAGAGCTGATGGTTGGGTGAGGGCTGAGATTGCTATCGCAGGCAAGCCAGCTCCCACATTTGAATGTATTCACATATCCAAGTGTGGGAGCTGACTTGCCTGCGATGAGGCCTTTACGGGCAACGAAGAGGCTTAGGCCTTACCGGTAATCTTGCGGTACTTCTCCATCAACTGCTCTTCAGTCTCAGGGTGTGCCTCGTCCAGAGGAATGCAATCGACCGGGCATACCTGCTGGCACTGCGGTTCGTCGTAGTGGCCGACGCACTGGGTGCACAGGTTGGGGTCGATCACGTAGATCTCTTCGCCTTGGGAAATGGCGGCGTTCGGGCACTCGGGTTCGCAGACGTCGCAATTGATGCAATCGTCGGTGATGATCAGGGACATGGAAACTCCTGCCAGGGCACTCTGCCAAGGCATCTGAAAACTAATGCGCGCAATTGTGCCGCATTGACGCCCGCAGTGCGAGCCTGTCTCTGTGGTGAGGGATGAAAGGATTGGGACTGCTGCGCAGTCCAGCGGGAGCAAGCTCCCTCGCCACAATGAGTCTTACTTCTTGAAGCGCAATGTCAGTGCATCGGCTACAGCTGGATGCACGAACTTGGTGATATCTCCGCCCAAAGCAGCGATTTCACGAACCAACGTCGAGGAAATGAACGAATAACGCTCCGACGGCGTGAGGAACAGGCTTTCCACGTCCGGCGCCAATTGGCGGTTCATGTTGGCCAGCTGGAATTCGTATTCGAAGTCCGACACCGCACGCAGGCCACGCAGGAACACATTGGCGTTCTGCTCCTTGGCGAAATGCGCCAGCAGTGTCGAAAAGCCCACTACTTCCACATTCGGCAGGTGCTTGGTGACCTCTTGCGCCAGCTCCACACGTTGTTCCAGGGGAAACAGCGGGTTTTTCTTGGGGCTGGCCGCGACCGCGATGATCACATGGTCGAACAGGCGAGAGGCGCGTTCGACCAGATCGCCATGGCCTTTGGTAATCGGGTCGAAGGTACCTGGGTACAACACTCGGTTCATCGCGTCGTCCTGGCGGAGTCCGTTGGGGAACCGGATGGTATCGCAGCATTACCGGTGGGCCAAGTCGACTTATGTAGATAGATACCGTGAATACCCTGTCTTTTCATGCCGTTTTCAGACGTTCGGCCAATGCGCTCGCCAGTTGCGCGGTCAATCCGTACACCGACAATTGCGGGTTGGCGCCAATGCTGGTGGGGAACAGCGAGCCATCGTGGATCGACAGGTTACGCAACTGATGATGGCGACCCAGGCTGTCGGCGACGGCATTTTTCGGATCTTCACCCATGGCACAACCGCCCATCACGTGGGCGCTGCCCAGGGTGGTGCGATGCAGTTCCAGGTTCAGACCGTCGATCACGCTGCGCGCTTCGGCCAAGTTGTTCACAAAACGCGCGTCGTGATGCAGGGGCTTGACCGATTTGGCCCCCGCCGCGAACTGAATCTCGGCCATGCTGTGGAAGGCCCGGCGCAGGCCGTCCCAGGCGTAGGGCGAGACCTGATAGTCGAGCACTGGCGTGCCGTCACCGCGTAACTCCACCGTGCCGCCTGGGCTGTCGGGGTGAAAGCCGTCGCGCAGCAGGGCGAGCATGGCGTGGGTGTGGGGTAATTGGTTCATGTCCAGGGCGTTCTGGTTGCCGTAGCCACCAAACAGGGTGCTCGCCAGGCCTGGATGCAGGGGCGGTGCTTCCAGTTTGTAGGACATTTTGCCGGTAGTGCCGTCCTGCCATTGGAAGTGGTCGGAGTAGATGGATTGCGGCGCACCGTAGAAGGGGTTGATCACTTCGTCGAACAGCCCGGCGGAGAAATTGACCAGGTGCAGGAAGGTGCGCTTGCCCAGCCGCGAGTGTGGGTCGGGCGCGTCGGAGCGCATCAGCAGGGCCGGGCTGTTGATGCCGCCGCCCGCCAGCACATAGTGCTTGGCTTTCACCCTGATCTTGCGCCCTGTTGGCGCTACGCAGCGTTCGTCCATGGCCACGCATTCGAGGCTGCTGATGGTGTCGCCGCTGTATGTGAGCCGTTCGGCGCGGGCCAGGTAAAGCAGTTCGCCGCCCTTTTCCAGGGTGGACGGGATGGTCGTCACCAGCATTGACTGCTTGGCGTTGACCGGGCAGCCCATGCCGCAATACCCCAGGTTGAAGCAGCCGCGCACATTGCGCGGGATCACATGCCAGCTGTAGCCGAGCTTTTCACAGCCTTTGCGGATCACATCGTTGTTGGCATTCGGCGGCAGCGCCCAGGGCGCGATGCCCAGGCGCTGCTCCATTTTTTCGAACCAGGGCGCCATTTCGGCGCTGCTGTGGCCTTTGACCGCATATTCGCTGGCCCAATGCGCGAGGGTAGCGTCAGGGGTGCGAAAGCTGGAGGTCCAGTTGATCAAGGTGGTACCGCCCACCGCCCGGCCCTGCAGGATGGTGATAGCGCCGTCCTTGCTCATGCGGCCGATGCCTTCCTGGTAAAGGCTGGCGTAGGCTTCGTCTTCCAGCAGCTTGAAATCACTACTGGTCTTGAGCGGGCCTTCTTCGATCAGCAACACTTTGTAGCCGGCGGCGCTGAGGATTTCGGCGGTGGTACCGCCCCCGGCGCCGCTGCCGATGATGGCGACATCCGCTTCCAGGGTCAGGTCGTGATCCAGGGCGGCGCCATTGTGGGTTTTCCAGCCACGGGCCAGGCCGTCGCGGAACAGATCGGGTACGGGCATAGGTGTGCTCTCTTATTCTTGTCGGAAGATGCAATCTTGGGGGATTGCCCAGGCTAGATCTTGGGCGGGCCGGGGTAGCCGCAATGGGCCCAGGACTCGGGCCGGAAGTACCAGGCCATGATCACTAGTTTGAGCAGCGAGCCCTGGCCCATGCGCAAAAGGTTCAGGTAACTGTTTTCCCAGCGGTGCAGGAAATTGCGGATCTGTTCGCTGCTGGCGTTTTCCCAACTGCCCCAGATACCGGTCAGCGGGCCGCGGGTAATGCCCATGCCCAGTACGTCGAATAATTGCTGGGTGAGCTTGAACATCTCGGGCGACAAGTGCTGCAGGCTGTAATCGAGCTTTTTCAGGGTGCCCTCAATACCTGCAAGCACTTGTTCGGCACTGGCCGCGCCTTCTAGCAGCACCGGGATCACCGCCCGCAAGAACGGCAAGTCGCTGGTGCGCAACATCGCAAAGCCGCTGGCCGGCGTACTGCTGGAGCAACCACTGAGGCTGGCGCCCAACCCGGCGGTGGCGAGGAAGGCGCTGGCACACAGGCCGATTTTCAAGACGCCGCGCCGTGACAGCGCGGGTGAATCAGTCAGGCTGGGGTTCATTGTTTTTATAGTCCCGAAGGTGGCGGTTATCAGCGGATAAACAGCTTCTGGATCAGCTTCTGGATCGACTTGCCATAGGGCGGGTAGATCAACTTCGCTGCGTTCAGGCGCTGTTTGACCAGCACACCCTTGGCCTTGCTGAACGTCAGGAAACCTTCGTGACCGTGGTAATGGCCCATGCCTGACGGGCCGATGCCACCGAACGGCATATCGTCCTGGGCGACGTGCAGCAAGGTGTCGTTCAGGCACACACCGCCGGAATGGGTTTCGTGGAGCACCCGCGCTTGTTCGCCTTTGTTGTAGCCGAAGTAATACAAGGCCAGTGGGCGAGGGCGCTGGTTGATGTAGGCAAAGGCTTGGTCAAGGCCGCGATACGGCACGATGGGCAGGAGCGGGCCGAAGATTTCGTCCTGCATCACGGTCATGTCGTCGCTGACATTCAACAGCAGGCTGTGGGCCATTCGCCGCGCCTGGCCTTGCTCGTACAGCGGGATCAAGGTGGCGCCTTTGTCGGTGGCGTCCTTGGCGTAGGCATTGAGCCGGGCCAGTTGGCGTTCGTTGATGATGGCGGTGTAGTCTGGGTTGTCGGCCAGCGTCGGATAAAACCCGCGCACGGCTTTGGAATACGCCTCGACAAAGCCCTCCAAGCGATCTTCCGGTACCAGCACATAATCCGGCGCCACGCAGGTTTGTCCGGCGTTCAAGGCTTTGCCGAAAGCGATGCGTTCGGCAGCATCCTTGAGCGGCACGTCGGCCGAGACAATGGCTGGCGATTTGCCGCCCAGCTCCAGGGTCACCGGCGTGAGGTTTTCGGCCGCCGCACGCATCACGTGCTTGCCTATGCTGGTAGCGCCGGTGAACAGCAGGTGATCGAAGCGCAACTTGGAAAACGCCATGCCCACGTCAGCTTCGCCCAGCACGACGCACACCAAGTCCTCGGGGAAGATCCTGGCCAGCAACGCCTTGAGCAGCTCGCCGGTGGCCGGCGTGGACTCGCTGAGCTTGAGCATCACCCGGTTACCGGCAGCCAATGCCCCAACCAGCGGGCCGATGGCCAGGTACAGCGGGTAGTTCCACGGCACGATGACGCCGACGACGCCCAGTGGCTGGTAAATGACTTTGGCTGAGGCGGGCTGGAAGGCAATGCCTACAGCGCGGCGGGAAGGTTTCATCCAGCCCTTGAGGTGTTTGCTCGCGTAGTGAATGCCATGCAGGCTAGGCATCAATTCGGCAAACAGGGTTTCGTCGGCGCTGCGATGGCTGAAATCCTGGCTGATCGCATTGATCAGCGCCTGGCGTTCGTCGCTCAGCAGATCCCGCAGAGCCTTGAGCCATTGCTGGCGCTGCCCGGCCGGCGGCATCGGGTTGGCGGCATAGGCGCGGCGTTGGGCGTCGAACAGGTCCTGGAGTTGATCCAGCGCCTGGGAATCTTGCAGGTAGGCAACGTTGGCAGACATGGCGCGGCACCGATTGTTATTGGTCTGCCTGGATTTTTAGAGTCATTGCTCTAAATTGTCAAATAACATTGCAGTAACATCCAGATTTATCCTGGCCGGGTTAGGCCGTAAGATGCCCCATCCCGTGTATAGAAGCTGATCCCCTATGGCACCACGAGTAAAGACCAGCGAGCGCATTGTGCAAACCAGCCTGGAGCTTTTTAACCAGCAGGGCGAGCGCAGTGTCAGTACCAACCACATTGCCGCCCACATGGAAATTTCCCCGGGCAACCTGTACTACCACTTCCCTAACAAGCAGGCGATCATCGCCGTGCTGTTCCGCGAATATGAAGCGTTGGTAGACAGTTTCCTGCGCCCACCCCAGGGACGCACGATGGTGGTGGAGGATAAACGCTTTTACCTGCAAGCCGTATTGGCCGGCATGTGGCGTTATCGCTTCCTGCATCGCGACCTCGAACACCTGCTGGAGAGCGACCCGGAACTGGCGACCGGCTACCGGCGTTTTTCCCAGCGTTGCCTGATTCAGGGCGGCGCGATCTACCAGGGCTTTGTCGATGCCGGCATTCTCAATATGGACCCGGTGCAAACAGAAGCCCTGACCCTGAATGCGTGGATCATCCTCACCTCGTGGGTGCGCTTTTTGTGTACCACCAATGAAAAATCCACCCACCTGAGCGCCGAGGCGATCAAGCGTGGGGTTTATCAGGTGCTGGTGCTGGAGGCGGGGTTTGTCACGCCACAGGCCAAAGAGGCGGTGGACGCCTTGTTCAAAGAGTTTTACGTGCCGTTGAATCAGGCACTGGAAGAAGTGAAGTAAGACCTTTCCCCTTTGTATTCACAGGAGTCAGTCATGCCGCTTGCCCAACTGATCAGCCCCCAGCAATTGGCCGAGCGCCAACAGTCGAGCGGGTGGGTGATCCTGGATTGCCGCTTTGCCCTGGAAGACCCGGACTACGGCTTGTGCAGTTACGCCGAAGGGCATATCGAGGGCGCGCAATACGCCGACCTGGAGCGCCACCTGAGCGGCCCGGTGACCAAGGGCGTGACCGGTCGTCATCCTTTGCCGGCGGCGGACACGTTCGCCAGGCAACTGCGGGCCTGGGGTATCAGTGCCGACACCGATGTGGTGCTGTATGACGACGGCCCCGGTGCCTACGCCGCCCGTGCCTGGTGGCTGCTGGCCTGGCTGGGCAAGCGTGATGGTGTGTTTATTCTGGATGGTGGCCTCAAGGCCTGGCATGCCGCCGGTTTCCCCCTGAGCCTGGACGCGCCCGTGGTTGAGCCAGGTACCTTCGCCGGTACGCCGGATCATCGTCTGTTGCTGGATGCCGAACACCTGCAAAAACGCCTGGGCCAACCCGGCCTGACCTTGATCGACGCCCGCGCCCAGCCGCGCTTTCGTGGCGAAGTAGAACCCATCGACCCGATTGCCGGGCATATCCCTGGCGCGCAATGCGCGGCGTTCAGTGAAAACCTGGGCAGTGATGGTCGTTTCTTACCGGCTGATCAGCTCAAGCAACGCTTTGCCGCGCAGCTGCAAGGGCGCCCGCCGCAGGAGTTGGTGGCGTATTGCGGGTCTGGGGTGACGGCGTGCCATAACCTGTTTGCGTTAAGCCTGGCGGGGTACCCGTTGGGTAAGTTGTATGCGGGGTCGTGGAGTGAGTGGATTACTGATCCAGCTCGGGAAATAGCCACGGGCGAGTAAACGACCGGTGTAAACGTTTCATTGAAATGTGGGAGCTGGCTTGCCTGCGATAGCAGAGTGTCAGCCACCTCAACATTGGCTGGCCCACCGCTATCGCAGGCAAGCCAGCTCCCACACTATTGACCGTATTGGGTCTGGAGCCACTGCGGGATCCGGCGTTCCAGGTAGTAACCAGGGCGCTTCAACGAACCCTCCACAAACCCCACATGCCCGCCCTTGGCCAGCAACTCGAACTCGGTGCAGGCCGACAGCTCACTGGCGTCAGGCAAGCTGTGCGCAAACACAAACGGATCATCAGCCGCCTGGATAATCAGCGTCGGCGTGCGGATACCGCCCAGGTAATAGCGGCTGGAAGCGCGGCGATAGTAATCCTCGGCACTCAAGAAACCGTGCAGCGGCGCGGTTACCCGCCCGTCGAAGTCCCAGAACGTGCGCATCTTTTCCAGGGAGCCAAGGGCCTCCAGGGTTTTGAGCCCATCCTCACGACCGTCCTGCAGGAATTGGCGTTGCTTGACGCGGATATACGCCAGCATCTCGCGCATGAAGTGCTTTTGATACACCCGCGAGAACCCCAGCCCAATGCGATCCGCGCATTGATCCAGGCGAAACGGCACCGACACCGCCGCCGCGCCCTGCAGCCCTGAGGCCTCGCCGGTTTCCCCCAAATGCTTGAGCAACACGTTGCCGCCCAGGGAGTAACCCACCGCGTACAAGGGCGCCAAAGGCCGCTTGGCGCGCAGATGAGCAATCGCGGCTGCCAGGTCTTCGCTGGCGCCGGAGTGATAGCTGCGAGCCAGCAGGTTGGGCTCGCCCGAGCAGCCGCGCCAGTTCAACGCAGCACTGGCCCAGCCTTGGGTGGCGAGGACTTTTTGCAGGCCGGCCACATAGGGCGAATTGGACGAACCGGTCAGCCCATGCAACACCAGCACCAAAGGCGCTTGCACGTCATGAGGCCCGTGCCAGTCGAGATCGAGGAAGTCGCCATCCTCCAGCCACAGGCGCTCACGCTGACGCTCGATGTGGGTGGTCGGGCGCCACAGCGGCCCCCACAGTGTCTGCAAGTGAGGGTTGCCGAGGCCGAAGGCGGGTTTGAACAGGTCGCAAGAAGGGGTCATGACGCTCTCGGTGGCAAGTGAACTCACTGTGGCGAGCGAGCTTGCTCGCGCTGGGCCGCGTAGCGGCCCCATCAAGAACACTGCGTTTATTCAGTCGGAACACCTTGGCAGGTTTCAGGGCCGCTTCGCAGCCCAGCGGGAGCAATCTCTAGCCACACGATCAGGCGGCGTTTTCGACCAAACGATGCCACAACGCGTAATACACCCGCCCGGACTTCTGCTCCCGGTGCAGGCGCCAGCCACTTGGCAGGCCGAGCGTGGACGGCGCGGTCTCGCTCTCAGTGTAGATCCAGGCATCCGGTGCCAGCCACTGGCGTTCTTCCAGCAGTGTGCAGACGGTCGGCAGCAGGTTCTGGTTGAACGGTGGGTCGAGGAACACTACGTCGTATTCAGTGGCCGCCTGGGTTTCCAGGTAGCGCAGCGCGTCGGCCGTCTGCACCTGGCCGGTGGTGCAACGCAGCGTGCCCAGGTGCTCCTTGAGGCTGGACACCGCCACATTGCTGGCGTCCAGCGCCTGGCCCTGCGCCGCGCCACGGGACAGCGCCTCCAGGAACAGCGCGCCGCTGCCGGCGAACGGGTCCAGCACTTTGGCCCCGCCTATGTACGGCGCGAGCCAGTTGAACAAGGTTTCACGCACGCGATCGGGCGTCGGGCGCAGGCCCACGACGTCGGGGAAGCTCAGCTTGCGGCTGCCCCATTCACCGCCAATGATGCGCAGTTGGCCCACACCGTTATGCACGTTGTGGACAGGTTTTTTCGGGCGAGATGAACTGGCCATTAATGCTCCGGAACCCCGAGCGGCTGCTCGGCAGGTTTATCAGTGGGGGGCGGTAGTGGCTTTTGCGCAATCGTCGGGCCGGCGGTCACGATGACCATCTTGTCGGCGCTCAAGTGTTTGTTCATTGCAGCCTTGACCTGATCGACGGTCAGGGCCTGTGATTGTTTCATGAAATCTTCCAGATAGCTCAGCGGCAGGTTGTAGAAACCCATGGCGCCCAACTGCCCGACGATATCGGCGTTGCTGGCGGTGGACAGCGGGAAGCTGCCGGCCAGTTCGCGCTTGGCGTCGTCCAGTTCCTTTTGTGTTGGGCCGTTCTTGAGGTAATCAGCCAGTACATCCTCAACCAGGCGCAGGGTGCCGCCGCTCATTTCGGCGCGGGTCTGCAGGTTGATCATGAACGGGCCGCGCACCTGCATCGGTGAGAAACCGGAATACACGCCATAGGTCAGGCCGCGCTTTTCACGCACTTCGCTCATCAAGCGGGTCCCGAAGCCACCGCCGCCGAGGATCTGGTTACCCAGGGACAAGGCTGCGTAATCCGGATCGGCACGGTCGATGCCCAACTGCGCAAACAGCAGGTGGGTTTGCTTGGACGGGAACTCGATACGGCTCAGGCCGGCTTTTGGCTCGGTCGGTTGAGCGATCTTGACCATGGCCGGGCCTTTGGGCAGCGATGCCGACACTTTGGCCGTCATGGCCTCGGCTTCTGCACGGGTCAGGTCGCCGACGACCGCAATCACCGCATTACCCGCCGCATAGGCTTTGGCATGGAACGCCTGCAGCTGTGCCAGGGTAATTTTCGGCACGCTTTCTGGGGTGCCTTCGCTCGGATGCGCGTAAGGATGGTCGCCGTACAGACGCTTGAACAGCTCGATGCTCGCCAGTTTGCCGGGGTTCTGCTTCTGATACTCGAAGCCGGCCAGGATCTGGTTCTTGATGCGTGCCAGAGAGTCTGCCGGGAAAGTCGGCTGGCCAATCACCTGGTTGAACAGTGACAGGGCGGCGTCGCGCTTGGCGCTGTCGCTCAGGCTGCGCAGGGTCACCAGCGCCATGTCGCGGTAGGCGCCGTTGCCAAAGTCGGCTCCCAAGCCTTCGAACCCGCTGGCGATCTGGCTGACATCCTTACCCGGCACGCCTTCGTTGAGCATGGCGTTGGTCATCAGCGCCAGGCCTGGCACGTCGCCATCCTGGCTGCTGCCGGCGGCGAACAGCAGGCGCATGTCGAACATCGGCAATTCGTGGGCTTCGACGAACAGCACCTTGGCGCCTTCGGCGGTGGTCCAGGTTTGTACGTCGAGCTTGCGGTTGGTCGGTGCCTTGCCATCCAGTTCCGCCAGGGACTGCAGGGTGCTGGCCGTTTGAGCCTTGTCCAGGGCCTGGCTGGCGACCGACTCGCTGGGGCGCAAGAAGTAAACGGCGCTGGCCGCCATCAGGGTGACGGCGATCAGGCCGGGCAGGATCAGGCGGCTGTTTTTGCGATCACTCATGAGCGGTCTCCTCTGGCAAAACATGGGCGACGCTCAGACGTTCGCGGGTGAAGTAGGTGCGCGCGGCTTTCTGGATATCTTCCGGCGTCACGCTTTGCAGGTCGGCAAGCTCCGTGTCCATGAGCTTCCAGGACAGACCAACGGTTTCCAGGGAGCCGATGGCCGTGGCCTGGCTGGTGATGGAGTCACGCTGGTACACCAGGCCGGCAATGACCTGGGCACGGATGCGCTCCAGTTCTTCGGCGGTCGGCGGCTTGGCCTTCAACTCATCGAGCAGGCGCCACAGGCCGGCTTCGGCTTGGGCGACGGTTTTCTTCTTCTGCTGGTTCGGCGTGGCCGAGAGCGTAAACAGGCTGTCGCCGCGGGTGTAGGCGTCGTAGTTGGTGGAAGCCGCGGACACAAGTTCCTCACCGCGCTCCAGTTGCTCGGAGATCCGTGCACTGTAGCCGCCGTCCAGCAGCGCCGAGATCAGGCGCAGGGCCTGCACCGAGCGTTTGTCTTCGGCGGTGGCCAGGCCAGGCACGTTGAAGCCCAGGAACACGCTTGGCAATTGGGTCTGCACGTGCAGGGTCAGCAGGCGCTCGCCGGGCTCGGCCAGTTCCATCGGGATTTTTGCCGGCGGCACGTCACGCTTGGGGATCGGGCCGAAGTAACGTTGGGCGAGGTTTTTCACCTCGTCCGGGGTCACGTCGCCGACCACCACCAGGGTGGCGTTGTTCGGCACGTACCAGGATTGGTACCAGTGGCGCAGTTCCTCGACCTTCATGCGGTCCAGGTCGGCCATCCAGCCGATGGTCGGCGTGTGGTAGCCACTGGCGGGGAAGGCCATGGCCTTGAAGCGCTCGTAGGCCTTGGACATCGGGTTGTCGTCGGTGCGCAGGCGGCGCTCTTCCTTGATTACCTCGATTTCCCGGCTGAACTCGTCGGCCGGCAGGCGCAGGCTGGCCATGCGGTCGGCTTCCAGCTCAAAGGCCACACCCAGGCGATCACGGGCCAATACCTGGTAGTACGCGGTGTAGTCGTCGCTGGTGAAGGCGTTTTCTTCGGCGCCCAGGTCGCGCAGGATCAGCGAGGCTTCACCGGGGCCAACCTTGGCGCTGCCCTTGAACATCATGTGTTCCAGGGCGTGGGACAAACCGGTCTGGCCCGGTGTTTCGTAGCTTGAGCCAACCTTGTACCAGACCTGGGAAACCACCACCGGCGCGCGATGATCTTCGCGCACGACCACCTTGAGGCCGTTATCGAGGGTGAATTCATGGGTGGGTTGTGGATCGGCAGCCAAAGCTGAGAGAGGCAGACAAACTGTGCTGAACAGCAGGCCTGCGGCGCGGCGGGCTAGAGCATTCATTCGTTTTTAAACCTGTTGGGCTGCCCGCTTGGTCTTAGCGTCGGCGGGCGAGGAGGTGCTAGGATACTGATCCGACCTAGGGACGGCCACTGTGGCTGTCTTGTTGAGGCCCTATTTAGGCCTTACAAAATGTTGCGCATGAACGAGCTGGCTAAAAAACAGTCTGTTACGCATCGAATTTTATTTACCGAAGCGCCCCTTGGCGCGTCGCTACCTTGAGATAGCCGTCTCCATGTTTGGTTCCAACGACGACAAGAAGACCCCAGCTGCGGCTGGCGAGAAGAAAGGCCTGTTCGGATGGCTGCGCAAAAAGCCGCAGGAAACCGTCGTCGAACAGCCACAGGTTCACGCTGAACCCACCCCTGAACCCGTAATAGAAGCCGAACCGGTTGCCGAGACGCCAGTTCCGGTGGTGTTGCCGATGGCTGAGCCGGTGTTGCAGCCGGTCGTCGAGGCCGAGCCGGAACCTGAGCCTGCGCCTGAGCACAAGCCTTGGTTGGAACTGCCGGTGGCCGAAGAGCCTGTGGCGTTGGTGGAGGATGTTCAGGCCGAGCACGTCGTGCCGCCGATTCCTGCAGTGGTTGAGCCGGCGCCGGTAGAGGTTGTGGCTGAAGTTCCGCCCGTCGTTGAAGTGCCGGCACCGGTTGTTGCCGCACCTGCCGTCGTCGAGCCAGAGCCTGTCGCCGCCACCACCGAAACCAGCAAAACCGGGTTTTTTGCCCGTCTCAAGCAGGGCCTGAGCAAGACCAGCGCCAGTATTGGCGAAGGCATGGCCAGCCTGTTCCTGGGCAAGAAAGTCATTGATGACGAGCTGCTGGAAGACATCGAGACCCGCCTGCTCACCGCCGACGTGGGCGTCGAAGCCACCGCCGTGATCATCCAGAGCCTGACGCAGAAGGTCGCGCGCAAGCAGTTGACCGACGCCGACGCCCTGTACAAATCCCTGCAGGCTGAGCTGGCCGCCATGCTCAAGCCGGTTGAAGCGCCGCTGGTGATCACGCCGAAAAAGCCGTTCGTCATCCTCGTTGTAGGTGTAAACGGCGCTGGCAAGACCACCACCATCGGCAAACTGGCCAAGAAGCTGCAGGGGGAGGGCAAGAAAGTCATGCTCGCCGCCGGTGACACCTTCCGTGCCGCAGCCGTCGAGCAGTTGCAGGTGTGGGGCGAGCGCAACAAGATCCCGGTGATTGCCCAGCACACCGGTGCCGACTCTGCGTCGGTGATTTTCGATGCTGTGCAAGCCGCCAAGGCGCGCAACATCGATGTGCTGATCGCCGATACAGCCGGCCGCCTGCACACCAAAGACAATTTGATGGAAGAACTGAAGAAAGTGCGCCGCGTGATCGGCAAGCTTGACGCCGATGCACCCCATGAAGTCCTGCTGGTGCTTGACGCCGGTACTGGCCAGAACGCCATCAGCCAGGCCAAGCAATTCAATCAGACGGTGCAACTGACCGGCCTGGCATTGACTAAGCTCGACGGCACGGCGAAAGGCGGTGTGATTTTCGCCCTGGCCAAACAGTTCGGGTTGCCGATTCGTTATATCGGCGTCGGTGAAGGCATCGACGACCTGCGCACCTTTGAAGCCGAACCCTTTGTACAGGCACTGTTTGCCGAGCGGGAGCGTTCATGATTCGATTCGAGCAGGTCGGTAAACGCTATGCCAACGGGCATGTGGGCTTGCATGAGCTGAGCTTTCGAGTGCGTCGCGGCGAATTCTTGTTTGTCACCGGCCATTCGGGCGCGGGCAAAAGTACGCTGTTGCGCCTGCTGCTGGCCATGGAACGCCCGACCACCGGCAAGTTGTTGCTGGCGGGTCAGGACCTGGCCACTATCAGCAATGCGCAAATTCCATTCCTGCGCCGCCAGATCGGCGTAGTGTTCCAGAATCACCAGTTGCTGTTCGACCGTACGGTGTTCAACAACGTGGCCCTGCCGTTGCAGATACTGGGGCTGTCCAAGGCCGAGATCGTCAAGCGCGTGGATTCGGCCCTGGAGCGTGTGGCCTTGTCGGACAAGACCGACCTCTTCCCCGGCGACCTGTCCACCGGCCAGCAACAGCGTGTCGGTATCGCCCGCGCCATCGTCCATCGCCCGGCCTTGCTGCTGGCGGACGAACCCACCGGTAACCTCGACCCGCGCCTGGCGGCCGAGATCATGGGGGTGTTCGAAGACATCAACCGCCTGGGCACCAGCGTCTTGATCGCCAGCCACGACCTGGCCTTGATTGCCCGTATGCGCCATCGCATGCTCACCCTGCAACGCGGCCGCCTGATCGGCGATGGGGAGGCTGGCGTATGAGTGCTACACGCAGCCCTAAAGTTTCCGAACGGGTGGCTCCGAAGCCAGCCGACCCGCAACCGAAAAAGAAAAAACACGACGAAGACGACGGCCCGGACTTCGGCACCCTGGTGCACGCCTGGATCGAAAGCCACCGCGCCAGCCTGCTGGACAGCCTGCGGCGCCTGGGCAAGCAGCCGATCGGCAGCTTTTTCACCTGCCTGGTCATGGCCGTGGCCTTGAGCCTGCCGATGGGCTTGTCGCTTTTGCTTAATAACGTGGAGCGCCTGGGCGGTTCCTGGCAGCGGGCGGCGCAGATTTCGCTGTACCTGAACCTGGACACCAGCAGCAAGGAAGGCGAAGCGCTGCGTGACGATATCAAGAACATCCCGGGGGTAGCCGAGGCCGAGTACATCAGCCGCGACCAAGCCCTCGAAGAGTTCCAGCAGCAATCGGGCCTGGGCGAGGCGCTCAAGGAGCTGCCGCAGAACCCGCTGCCGGGCGTGGTGTTGGTAACGCCGAACGAGGTCGACAAGCCGGCGCTGGAAGCCCTGCGACAAAAACTCGCAGAGATGCCGAAGGTGCAACAGGCGCAACTTGATCTAGTCTGGGTAGAGCGCCTGGCCGCAATCCTCAAGCTGGGTGACCGCTTTGTGTTCGGCCTGACGGTGTTATTAGTGTCTGCATTACTTTTGGTGATAGGTAATACCATTCGTCTTCATATTGAAAACCGTCGCACCGAGATAGAAGTGATTAAACTGGTGGGCGGCACAGACAGCTATGTGCGTCGGCCTTTCCTGTACATGGGCGCGCTGTATGGCCTGGGTGCGGGGATCTTGTCCTGGGGCGTACTGGCGTTTGGCCTGGATTGGTTGAACGACGCGGTTGTCGGCTTGGCCGGGCTCTACGGCAGTGATTTCGCTCTGGCCGGTGTGCCGGTAGCCGATGGTCTGAGTCTCTTGCTTGGCGCGGTGTTGTTGGGGTATATCGGTGCGTGGATTGCGGTGGCACGGCATTTACGTGAGCTGGCGCCGAAGTAGTTAATGCCAGATTAATGTGGTTTCGTTTGTATTGACCGTATCAGCGGTTTAGGGAACTTGTCCTACGGTTCCCAGGTCAATTTTCGCAGTGCTGAACTGCACGAGTTATGTGAGTCGGAGGTTTTTTCGTATGACCACTTCTTTGCAACCTGCTTATGCCTTGGTCCCGGGTGCGAACCTGGAGGCTTATGTGCACACGGTCAACAGCATTCCATTGCTGACGCCCGAGCAGGAGCGTGAACTGGCCGAGAGTCTCTACTATGAGCAGGATTTGGGGGCGGCTCGGCAGATGGTGCTCGCCCACCTGCGTTTTGTCGTACATATCGCCCGTAGCTATAGCGGCTACGGTCTGGCCCAGGCCGACCTGATTCAGGAAGGCAACGTTGGCCTGATGAAGGCAGTGAAGCGTTTCAACCCTGAAATGGGCGTGCGCCTGGTTTCGTTTGCCGTGCACTGGATCAAGGCGGAAATCCACGAGTTCATCCTGCGCAACTGGCGCATCGTGAAAGTGGCCACTACCAAGGCCCAGCGCAAGCTGTTCTTCAACCTGCGCAGCCAGAAAAAACGCCTGGCGTGGCTGAACAACGAAGAAGTCCACCGCGTGGCCGAAAGCCTCGGCGTGGAGCCGCGTGAAGTGCGCGAGATGGAAAGCCGCCTGACCGGCCATGACATGGCCTTCGACCCAGCCGCCGAAGCGGATGACGACAGCGCCTTCCAATCGCCGGCCAACTACCTGGAAGACCACCGGTACGACCCGGCGCGTCAACTGGAAGACGCCGACTGGAGCGACAACTCCAACCACAACCTGCACGAAGCGCTGGAAGTGCTGGACGACCGCAGTCGTGACATCCTCTACCAGCGTTGGCTGGCAGAAGAAAAGGCCACGCTGCACGACCTGGCGCAGAAGTACAACGTGTCGGCCGAGCGGATTCGTCAGCTTGAGAAAAGCGCGATGAACAAGCTGAAGTTGTCGATCGCCGCTTAAAATGCAGCGAACAAAAAATGCCCCGGTCGAAAGACCGGGGCATTTTTGTTTGTGTTCGAAAAGTCTCAAGCCCAACTCGGTTTAATGTGGGAGCTGGCTTGCCTGCGATGAGGCCGTGTCAGCTGAAGCATGGGTTACTGACCCACCGCTATCGCAGGCAAGCCAGCTCCCACAGGTCCCATATTGTGTCAGTCGGACCACGGTGCCTTTCGAGAGTTGTTCAGCTCCACCAGGTAACCATCCCCGCCCAATTGGCTCATCTGCTGGCGAATCCACGCCGCCCGCCGTGCCACATAGGCCGTCGGATGGCTGGCACTCCACACCCGTGGATTGGGCAATACCGCCGCCAGGTAACTGGCCTGGTGCCGCGAAAGGCCCTTGGCGCTCACGCCAAAATGGTGCCGCGCCGCTGCCTCTGCGCCAAACACACCTTCATCCCATTCCACGCTGTTGAGGTACACCTCAAGAATCCGCTGCTTGGGCCACAACACCTCGATCAAACCGGTAAACCACGCCTCCAGGCCTTTGCGCAAATAGCTGCGGCCGGCCCACAGGAACAGGTTTTTCGACACCTGCTGGCTCAGGGTGCTGGCACCGCGAATCGAGCCGCCGCGTTCGTTGTGCAGAATCGCCGCCTGGATCGCGCCGAAATCAAAACCCCAATGTTGTGGGAAGCGCTGGTCTTCACCGGCCATCACCGCCACTTTCAGGTCATCGGATATTTCATCCCATGGCACCCAACTGCGTTGCAGGTCGATAGGCTCACCGTCGACCCAGGACTCGACCTTGCGCTCCACCATCAGCGCAGTGAACGGTGGCGGCACCACACGAAACAGTAGCACCAGCAACACACTGCCGATGGCAAACCATTTCACGACGTTGAGAAAGCGTTTGAAGAGGACACGCAGCATAGAGATGGCTTGGCCGAACCCGTTGAGCGGGCCATTATACAGACCCTGCCCGATGAGTCTGACTGGAGTTCCCCATGCTGCGTAGCTTTCTGATGCTGGCTGCCTTTTTCGGCTTTACCGGTGTCGCCCTGGGCGCGTTCGCCGCCCACGGCCTGAAAAACCGCCTGAGCATCGACTACCTGGCGATCTTTCATACTGGTGTGACCTACCAGTTGGTGCATGCCCTGGCACTGTTCGGCGTGGCCTTGCTGGCGGCGCATATTCCGGGTCGGCTGGTCACTTGGGCGGGTATTTCGTTTACCGTCGGTATCCTGCTGTTCTCGGGCAGCCTGTATGTGCTGACGATGACCGGCATCAGTAAACTGGGGATCATCACGCCGTTTGGCGGGCTGGCGTTCCTGCTCGGCTGGTTCTTCCTGGGCCTGGCGGCGTGGCGTTTGCAGCTTTGACCGCTTGACGCTTGGAGCTGACCTTCAGGTTCCAATCGCGCTAGAATGCGGGCCCCTAAAAACGATGGCGGCCCGTGGCATGCGCATTCAGTTGAACGGCGAACCCTTTGAACTGCCCGACGGCGAAACCGTTGCGGCCCTGCTGACCCGTCTGGACCTGACCGGGCGTCGCGTCGCAGTGGAGCTCAACCTGGATATCGTCCCGCGTAGCCAGCACGCCGAGACTGCGCTCACCGAAGGTGACCAGATCGAAGTGGTCCACGCCATCGGCGGCGGCTAGCCCGCCACGGCCGCAACGCATTCTGCAGAACCTCATCCAACCAGAGGATTTCCCATGAGCATCGTTCGTAGCGACAAGCCTTTCGTCCTGGCCGGTCGTACCTACCAGTCCCGTCTGCTGGTCGGCACCGGCAAGTACCGCGACATGGAAGAAACCCGCCTGGCCATCGAAGCCTCGGGTGCCGAGATCGTCACCTTCGCCGTGCGCCGCACCAACCTCGGCCAGATCGAGGGCGAGCCGAACCTGCTCGAAGTGCTGTCGCCGGAGCGCTACACCTTCCTGCCAAACACCGCGGGCTGCTACGACGCCATCGAAGCCGTGCGCACCTGCCGCCTGGCCCGTGAGCTGCTCGACGGCCACAACCTGGTGAAGCTGGAAGTGCTGGCCGACCAGAAAACCCTGTTCCCCAATGTGATCGAAACCCTCAAGGCCGCCGAAACCCTGGTCAAGGAAGGTTTCGACGTGATGGTCTACACCAGCGATGACCCGATCATCGCGCGCCAACTGGCAGAAATCGGCTGCATCGCGGTGATGCCGCTGGCCGGTCTGATCGGTTCCGGCCTGGGGATCTGCAATCCGTATAACCTGCAGATCATCCTCGAAGAAGCCAGGATTCCAGTACTGGTGGATGCGGGCGTGGGCACAGCCTCCGACGCGACCATCGCCATGGAGCTGGGCTGCGACGCCGTATTGATGAACTCGGCCATTGCCCATGCCCAGCAACCAATCATGATGGCCCAAGCCATGAACCACGCCATCGTCGCGGGCCGCCTGGCCTACCTCGCCGGGCGCATGCCGAAAAAACTCTATGCCAGCGCCTCTTCGCCGCTGGATGGTCTGATCAAGTAAGAGCTATTGATGACTGAATCAAACGAAACGCCGAACACCGTGGAAGAAGGCGACGAGTCCAAGCACCGCCGCATCAAGAGTTTTGTGATGCGCGCCGGCCGCATGACCGAAGGCCAACAAAAGGGCCTGGAGCAGGGCACGCCGCTGTTCGTGTTGCCCCTGGCCGACGCGCCGGTGGACTATGACCAAGTGTTCGGCCGTTCGGCCCCGCGCTCCCTGGAAATCGGTTTCGGTATGGGCCATTCCCTGCTGGAAATGGCCGCAGCCGCGCCGGAGCAGGATTTCATCGGTGTGGAAGTGCACCGCCCAGGCGTCGGCGCACTGCTCAACGGTGTGCTGACCCAAGGCCTGAAAAACCTGCGGGTCTACGACTGCGATGCGATTGAAGTGCTCAACCGCTGCATCGCCGACAACAGCCTCGACCGCCTGATGCTGTTCTTCCCCGACCCATGGCACAAGGCCCGTCACCACAAGCGCCGCATCGTCCAGGCGTCCTTCGCGGAACTGGTGCGCAGCAAGCTGAAAGTGGGCGGCATCCTGCACATGGCCACCGACTGGGAACCGTACGCGGAATACATGCTGGAAGTGATGAATGTCGCCCCTGGCTACCGCAACCTGGCCGAAGACGGCAAATGCGTGCCACGCCCGGCCGAGCGGCCGATCACCAAGTTCGAACGCCGTGGCGAGCGATTGGGGCATGGGGTGTGGGATTTGAAATTCGAGAAGCTGGCTTAAACAGTCATCAGCTTGAAACGCAATCAAATGTGGGAACTGGCTTGCCTGCGATAGCATCACCTCGGTATCACTGATACACCGAGGTGTCTGTATCGCAGGCAAGCCAGCTCCCACATTTGTTTTGTAGTGCCTGCTGAGTCAGCGGCGGTCTGCTACCACGCCAATCAACACCAGCACCACGATCAACACCGGTGCCAGGCTGTAGTTATTGAACTGGCTCAACCCCCGCACAATCCACGGCGTGGCATAGATCAACGCCGCACCGCTGCCGATCAGGCACAGCAGGGCCATCAAGGGTACGCGCAAGGCGCCGGCGATGCTGCCCAGGCGCGCTTCGACCCAGCCCTTGATGTCGGCGCCGAACAGAACCAGCAAACAGCCCACAAGGGCCAACGAGATTTCCGACAGGTTGCTACGGCTCCAGCGGGATACGGTGGCGAGCAGGTCGAGTACCAGATCCATTCGATTTCCTTAAGAGCTATCAGCTCAAAAACTTCTGCAACAGGTCATTGAGAAAGAGTTGCCCGCGGTCGGTGGCCGCCAGGCGTGACGGTTCGACCTGCATTAATCCACTTTGTTCTGCGTCGCGGCGGCCTTCATCGAGGCTGGCCAGATCGAGGCCGGTGCGCTCGGCGTAGAGCTTGGCATCAACCCCTTCGGTGAGGCGCAGCGCGTTCATCAGAAACTCGAACGGCAGTTCATCGTTGGTCAGTTCTTTCGCGCCGGCCTGGAAGCTTTTGGCCGGGTTGAGGTAGTCCTTTGGTGCACGGGTTTTCCAGGTGCGGATAATGCGCCCGTCCGGGTGGCTGAGCTTGCCGTGGGCCCCGGCGCCGATGCCGATAAAGTCGCCAAAGCTCCAGTAATTGAGGTTATGCCGCGCCGGCCGTCCCGGTTGGGCGTAGGCCGAGACTTCATATTGTGCGTAACCGTGTTCGGCGAGCAGTGCCTGGCCGGCTTCCTGGATATCCCACAGCGTGTCGTCTTCCGGCAGCGCGGGCGGCTGGTTCCAGAACACGGTGTTGGGTTCCAGGGTCAGTTGGTACCAGGACAGGTGCGTCGGCTTGAGTGCAATGGCCTGGCGCAGGTCGCCCAAGGCGTCCTCCAGGGACTGGTTGGGCAGGCCGTGCATCAAGTCCAGGTTGAAGTTGTCGAACCCGGCCTGGCGCGCCATGCCGGCTGCGCGCACGGCGTCATCGCCATTGTGGATGCGGCCCAGGGCTTCAAGCTTCTCTTGCTGGAAGCTCTGGATGCCGATGGACAGGCGATTGATCCCCAGTTTGCGGTACGCCACGAACTTCTCTTGTTCGAACGTCCCGGGGTTGGCTTCCAGGGTGATCTCGATATCGTCAGCAAACGGGATACGCGCTTGAACGCCCTTGAGCAGGCGGCCCAGTGCAGCCGCGCTGAACAGGCTGGGCGTGCCGCCGCCAAAGAAGATCGAACTCAGCTTACGGCCATATACGGCGTGCAGGTCTTGGTCCAGGTCGGCCAGCAGGGCATCCACATACTCTTCTTCCGGCAGCACTTTGCTCGCGGTGTGGGAGTTGAAGTCGCAATACGGGCATTTACGCACGCACCACGGGATGTGGATATACAGCGCCAGGGGCGGCAGATGGGGCAGGGCCGCCCGTGGTGTTTGCGCGCCACCGTGGATCAGCGGCTGCGCAGAGGTGTTCTGGGTCATTTCAAACCCAGGCGCTGGCGCAGCAACGCCATGGCGCGGGCGCGGTGGCTGATCTGATTTTTGTCGGCCGGGCTCAGTTCAGCGCTGGAGACATTGCGCTCCGGCACCCAGAACAGCGGGTCATAGCCAAAGCCATGTTCACCGCTGGCCGCGTGCAGGATGCGCCCGTGCCACAAGCCTTCGCACAGAATCGGCAGCGGGTCGTCGGCATGCCGCACCAGGGCCAACACGCAGACGAACTGCGCACCACGCTCGGCCTCCGGCACGTCTTTGAGGGCGTCGAGCAGCTTGACGTTGTTGGCTGCATCGCCCTGGCCGTCGGCGTAACGGGCCGAGTAGATACCAGGGGCGCCGCCGAGGAAATCCACGGCCAGGCCCGAATCATCCGCCAGGGCCGGCAGGCCAGAGATACGCGCAGCATTGCGGGCCTTGAGGATGGCATTCTCGACGAACGACAGGCCGGTCTCTTCCGGTTCGACCTGGCTGAACTCGCCGATCGAACGCAGTTGCACAGACTCACCGAGCATGGCCTGCAGTTCTTTGAGTTTGCCGGCGTTATGGCTGGCGAGTACGAGTTGGGTAAGGTTCATCATTGGGCGGGGAACAGTTCTTGGTTGAATTGGAAGCCGTGGGCCTTGCCGCCGGTTTCAACGTTGATGGTGAAGGTCTTGTATTCCCGTTGCGTCACGGTGTAGGGCGCGAGGTAGCTGATGCCGCCTTTTTCTTCGATCTGCTTGAACGTCAGGATCTCGCTTTTGCCGCCCAGGTCCTTGATAGTGCCGGTGACTTGCGCGGCCACTGGGCTTACGCCCTTGATCACGGTGACGTTGATCAACCCCTTCTCCTTGCTGCGCACCACGCCGACTTTCTGGGCGGTCTCGGGTGGCAGGAAGCTTGAAGTGAAGGTGTTGTAATGAACGGTGATATCGCCAAAGTCTTTTTTGCGATTAGCGTCGATAGTGTCGGCGGCCATGGCGCTGGCGCCCAGGCATGCGGTCAATAGAAAAATAGCCAAACGACTCATGAACGTCCCTCTTGAAGATGATTAGACGGCAACTTTGTGGTCGGTCAGGCCAGGACTGCTGACCCGGTAGATACCAATTTCGCCCAACAGGTTGGGCCATAGCTTACTCGCCCAGCCGTGGCGGTGCTGTTGATCGACGGCAAGGCGGTTGATCACCTTGGCTTCACGTTCGCCACACAGGGCTTCGAAGTCTTCGAAGGTGCAAAAGTGGATGTTCGGCGTGTTGTACCAAGTGTACGGCAGGAAGTCGGAGACCGGCATGCGCCCCTTGGTGGCCAGGTACCAGCGGCAGCGCCAGTGGCCAAAGTTGGGGAAGGTGATGATGCATTGGCGGCCCACGCGCAGCATTTCGTCGAGGATGCGGTCCGGGTAGTGCACCGCTTGGAGGGCTTGGGTCATCACCACGATATCGAAGCTGTTGCTGGCAAAGTTGCCCAGGCCCTTGTCCAGGTCCTGCTCGATCACGTTGATGCCCTTGGCCACGCATTGGGCGATGTTGTCCGGGTCGTTTTCCAGGCCGTAGCCGGTGACTTGCTTGTGGTCGCGCAGCCAGCTCAGCAGTTCGCCGTCGCCGCAGCCCAGGTCGAGCACGCGGCTGCCGGCGGGGATCCAGTCTTGGATGATTTCCAGGTCGGCTCTCATGGCGTTCTCACAAGCGAAATACGGTTCATGTAGTTACTGAACGCCTGCAGGTAGCGTGGGATCGGAATCAGGAAGGCGTCGTGGCCTTGCGGTGCATCGATCTCCAGGTAGCAGACGTCTTTCTTGGCGGCCATCAGGGCATCCACCAGCTCACGGGAGCGCGCTGGCGAAAAGCGCCAGTCGGTGGTGAACGACATCACGCAGAACTTGGCCGTGGCGTGCTCGAAGGTTTTCGCCAGGTCGTCATCGTGATTGGCGGCCGGGTCGAAGTAGTCCAGGGCCTTGGTCATCAGCAGGTAGGTATTGGCGTCGAAACGCCCCGAGAACTCCTCGCCCTGGTAACGCAGGTAGCTTTCCACCTGGAACTCGACGCTGTGGAAGTCGTAGTTGAGCTTCTCGCTCTTGAGGCCACGGCCGAATTTCTCGCCCATGGAATCGTCGGACAGGTAGGTAATGTGGCCGACCATCCGCGCCAGCATCAAACCACGCTTGGGGATCACGCCCGCTTCCTGGAACGAACCGCCGTGAAACTCGGGGTCGGTGAGGATGGCCTGGCGTGCCACTTCGTTGAAGGCGATGTTCTGCGCCGACAACTTGGGCGCCGAGGCGATAGCCAGGCAGTGGCGCACACGGTCCGGATAAGTGATGGTCCATTGCAGCGCCTGCATACCGCCCAGGCTGCCGCCAATCACGGCGGCCCACTGGCTGATGCCCAACAGGTCGGCGAGGCGTGCCTGGCTGTGCACCCAGTCCTCTACCGTCAGCACCGGGAAGTCGGCGCCGAACGGCTTGCCGGTTTCCGGGTTGAGGCTGCTGGGGCCGGTGGAACCGTTGCAGCCGCCAAGGTTGTTCAGGCTGACCACAAAGAACTTGTTGGTGTCGATGGGCTTGCCGGGGCCGATGCAGCTGTCCCACCAGCCGGGCTTGCGGTCGTCAACGCTATGGAAGCCGGCGGCGTGATGATGGCCGGATAAGGCATGGCAGATCAGCACGGCGTTGCTCGCCGTGGCGTTCAGTTGGCCATAGGTTTCGTAGATCAGGTCGTAGGCCGGCAACGAACGGCCGCAGGCCAGGGCCAGCGGTTCGCTGAAGTGCGCCACTTGTGGCACGACCAGTCCAACAGAATCGGGGGGGAAGGCAGCTGGCATCGACCCTGCTCTCGTTTAAATGAGGCGTAAGTCTAAAGAGCGGGGACCCTAGCGGCAAGCAAAGGTCGGGGTTAGCGTGATCGTTCCCACGCTCCGCGTGGGAATGCCTCTTGGGACGCTCTGCGTCCCGTCCTTGTGACGCGGAGCATCACGGGCTGCATTCCCACGCAGAGCGTGGGAACGATCTATCGGTCAGATCAGGCCAAACAACTCTTTTGGCATGTAGGCAAAGTACGCCAGGCGTGGAATCACCCAGCTCTGCAGCAGCTGAATCACGATAAACGCAAAGATCGGCGAGATATCCAGGCCACCCAGGTTCGGGATCAGGCGACGGAAGGGTGCCAGCACCGGTTCGGTGATCTGAGCCACCAATTCGGCGCCCGGGCTACGGCTGCCTGGCGCGACCCACGAAAGAATCACGCTGATGATCATCGACCAGAAAATGATCTTCAGGAACAGCGAGAAAATACCGATCAGGCCCCATGGCAACAGCAATACGGTGAACGCCTGGTAGCCGTTGAGCATCAGGATCACCACGAACAGCAGGATCTGCAGCAGCAATGCCAGCACCAGCGACGACATGTCCAGGCCGAACAGGCTCGGGATCACCCGGCGCAGCGGCTTGAGCAGCGGTTGGGTGGCCTTCACCACGAATTGGCACAGCGGGTTGTAGAAGTTCGCACGCACCAGTTGCAGGATAAAGCGCATCAGCACGATCAGCAGGTACAGGCTGCCCAGGGTCTGGATGATGAAAACGGCAGCGTCATTGATTCCGAGCATGTTTGATTACCTTGGTAAGGGACGACTATTTGCCCAGTTGCTCAGCCATCTCGGCCGAACGATGTGCGGCGGCACCCAGTGCTGTTTCCACCAGGGCTTCAAAGCCCCCGGCCTGGAACGACTCGATAGCCGCTTGTGTGGTACCACCTGGCGAGGTGACGCGACGGCGCAGTTCGGCGGCATCCACCTCGCTGCCGACCGCCATTTTCGCGGCGCCCAGGGCGGTTTGTTCCGCCAGTTGCTCGGCCACGTCGTGGGGCAGGCCCAGCTTGACGCCGGCGGCCGTCATGGCCTCGATCAACAGGAAGAAATAGGCCGGGCCGCTGCCGGAGACGGCGGTGACCGCGTCCAGTTGCTGTTCCTGCTCGAGCCACACGGCGATGCCCACCGCAGACAGCAGTTCCTGGGCCTGGTCACGTTGCTGCGCGGTGACTTCGCCAGTGGCATACAAACCGCTGACGCCCTGGCGCAGCAGCGCCGGGGTGTTGGGCATGCAGCGCACGATGGGCTGGGCGCCGAGCCAGTTGGTCATGCTGGCGCAGGTGATGCCAGCGGCAATCGACACCACCAGTTGGTGAGGTTGCAGGCTCGGGCGCAGGCTCTCGCACACGGCCTTCATGGCCTGGGGCTTGACCGCCAGCACGATCACATCGACGCCGTGGATGGCCTCGGCGTTATCGGCGAAGGTCTGGATACCGTGTTCGGCGCTGACGCGCTCGCGGGTCTCGGCGCCCGGGTCGCTGGCGTGGATCTGCGCGGCGTCCAGGCCCTTGGCCCGCAGGCCACCGATCAGGCTGGCCGCCATGTTACCGGCGCCGATAAAGGCAATACGCGTGTTGCTCATGACAGGTCCTTATTTTCGAGGGATGTCAGCCATTTCACGGCTGGCCGTAGTCGCGGGCGCCAAACAGGGCGGTACCGATCCGCACCCAGGTGGCGCCTTGGGCAATGGCCGACTCAAGGTCATGGCTCATGCCCATGGAAAGTGTGTCCAGCGGCAGGTTCAAGCTGGCTTGCAGGTCGCGCACTGTGGCAAACGCCGCATCCTGCTCCGCCCGGTCTTCAGTCGGCTCGGGAATTGCCATCAAACCCCGCAGCTTCAAGCGCGGCAGGGCGCTGATCGCCGTGGCCAGGGCCGGCAGGTCGGCGGGTGTGCAGCCGGACTTGCTGGCTTCGCCACTGACATTGACCTGAATGCAGATATTGAGCGGCGGCAGGTCGGTCGGGCGTTGTTCGGACAGGCGTTGTGCGATTTTCAGGCGGTCCACGGAATGCACCCAAGCGAAGTTCTCGGCGATGGCGCGAGTCTTGTTCGATTGAATGGGGCCGATGAAGTGCCAACTCAAGGGCAGGTCGGTCAAATCCGCCTGTTTGCCCAAGGCTTCCTGCAGGTAGTTTTCCCCAAAGTCGTGCAGCCCGGCGGCATAGGCGTCGCGTACCGCCTGCGCGGGTTTGGTCTTGCTCACGGCCAGCAGGTGGATGCTGCTTGCGTCACGTTGCACGGCGGCGGCTGCGGCGCGGATGCGCTGGATAACCAGGCCGATGTTGTCTGCTATCGTCGACATTCAAGATGCGCCCGTGGATATGGAGTCCGCGGCATTCTACTGGAAATGGAAAGCCCTATGGATATCACGCAATTGCTGACGGCCAGCGTAAGCCGAGGCGCCTCAGACCTGCATCTGTCAGCCGGCCTGGCACCGATGCTGCGCATTGATGGCGAGGTTTGGCCGCTGGATGGGCCAGCGCTGAACGCTACCCAAGTGGTCGACTTATTGAGCCCTTTGCTGAATAAACATCAACAAAAGGATTTCGAAACATCTCTTGAAACGGATTTTGCCTTCGAATTGCCAGGCGTCGCCCGGTTCCGGGCGAACGTGTTCCGCCAGGATCGCGGCGTGGGTGCGGTGTTCCGGGCTATTGCGACTGAGGTCCAAAGCCTGGAGGACCTGGGACTGGGCGAGGTGTTCCAGCGTATCGCCCGCCTTCCTCGTGGCCTGGTGCTGGTGACCGGGCCCACCGGCTCGGGCAAGTCTACGACCCTGGCGGCGATGATCGACGACCTCAACCGGCATCGACGCCAGCATATCCTCACGCTGGAAGACCCCATCGAGTTTATCCACAGGCCGAAACTGGCGCTGGTCAACCAGCGCCAGGTGCATCGCGACACTCACAGTTTCTCGGTGGCCCTGCGTTCAGCCCTGCGGGAAGACCCGGATGTGATCCTGGTGGGTGAATTGCGCGATCTGGAAACCATCCGCCTTGCGCTGACGGCGGCAGAGACCGGGCACCTGGTGTTCGGCACCCTGCACACCTCGTCGGCGGCAAAGACAGTGGACCGGCTGGTAGACGTCTTCCCGGCCGGGGAGAAGGCCATGGTCCGCTCGATGCTGTCGGAGTCGTTGCAGGCGGTGGTGTCTCAGGTGCTGGTGAAGAAGGTGGGCGGTGGGCGCGTGGCCGCTCATGAAATCATGCTGGGCACCCCGGCAATTCGTAACTTGATTCGCGAAGACAAGGTGGCGCAGATGGTTTCGGCTATCCAGACGGGAGGGGCGTTGGGGATGAAGACCCTGGATATGAGTTTGAAGGCGTTGGTCGGCTCGGGGCTGGTCAGTCGGGAAGAGGCCCGGGAGAAGGCGAGGGTACCGGCAGATATCTAGAACACACAGATGCACAATGTGGGAGCTGGCTTGCCTGCGATAGCGGACTGTCAGGCACTCTCTGCCAACTGACACACCGTCATCGCAGGCAAGCCAGCTCCCACATTTGATTGCATTTCAAATGGGGAGCTTCAGTAGCGCCTTGCTTAGCGCTGCACGATCCGCAGGTTGTTGTTCTGCTCTTTAGGCAGTACCCGCTTGGCAATCACGTAGTTCTTGTCCCAGAACGGCTTTTTCAGTGTGTCGATGCTCACCGACTTGCCACGGCGCGGTGCGTGGATAAAGCGGTCGTTGCCCAGGTAGATGGCGACATGATTGACCTGGCGGCTCTTGAGTTTGAAAAACAACAGGTCGCCCGGTTTCAGGTCTTTACGGTCCACCTTCAACCCATGACCGGCCGCCATGGCGTTGGAAGTGCGTGGCAGGTCCACCGCTTTTACATCGTTAAATGCATATTTCACCAGGCCGCTGCAGTCGAACCCTTTACTTGGGCTGCTGCCGCCCCAACGATAAGGTGTACCGAGCACGTTGACGGCACGGCTCAAGACGTTGCTGCTTTGCTTGGTGTTCACGGCCAACTGGGTGGAAAGCGCTTTGCCGTGGGCCTTGCTCAGTTGAGTCGGGCGGCTGACGGTCGGCTTTGCCGATTTGGCAGTGCTGGGCGTGCTATGGACTTTAGGGGTGAAACCGTTAACGTTCGGAAGTCGTTGCTCACGATTGGTGGCGTGGGCGGCCAGTGGCATTAATAGGCAAATGGTTAGCCATGTCTTGAAAAATGGTCGCATTAGGCGTGGCTCTTATGGGTTTGCGCGCAACTTTATAACAGCTTTTTGTGCTGTTCTCAGCCCGTTTGTCGACTGAACCTTGGGGTCAAATTCAGGAAAAACGCGACGATTCGCCGCAATTGTCCTACACAAGTCAGGCGCTACAAGGCTTTGAGGGCAGGACGATACCATTTGCCGTACGTCGGGCGCCCGTAAAAAAGTCACAAAGAAAATGAAAAAATTTATCTATCGAAGCAAAAGAGGTCCTTCATGAACACCTATCAACAGGTTGCTCAGCAGCAAGACACCCACAGCAAGGCGATTGGTTACCTGCTGTGGATTTTCGGTTTTACCGGGGCTCATCGCTTTTATTACGGCAAGCCTGTGACGGGCACGATCTGGTTTTTCACCTTCGGCTTGTTCGGCATTGGCTGGTTGATCGACTTGTTCCTGATCCCGGCCATGGACCGTGAAGCCGACCTGCGGTTTACCGCAGAGCCGATTGAATACAGCGTGGCGTGGATTCTGTTGGCGTTCCTGGGGGTGTTTGGTGTGCACCGTATGTACCAGGGCAAATGGATCACCGGCCTGATCTACCTGCTGACCGGCGGTTTGTTCCTGATCGGGGTGCTGTATGACTTCTGGACGCTGAACACGCAGATCTCGATCCGCAATGCCGAGCGCAACAGCGGGCGCTGAGCACTGATCGTTCCCACGCTCCGCGTGGGAATGCAGCCCAGGACGCTTCGCGTCCACCTTTGGAGTGCTGACGCAGAGCGTCACAGGATGCGTTCCCACGCAGAGCGTGGGAACGAGCTTGCGCGTCAAGCCTGGTAGCTGATCCGCCCATCCATCAAGGTATACCGCACCGTCGCCGGCAGGCTGTGGCCGATGAACGGGCAGTTTTCGCCCTTGGACAACCAACGCTCACCAGCCACCGTCGAGCTTGCCAGGTCGAACAGCACCAGGTCCGCCGGTGAACCCACCGACAACTGGCCCGCCGGCAAGCGCAGGGCCTCGGCCGGGCCGGCGCTCAGGCGTGCCAGCAGTGTCGGAAGGTCCAGCAAGCCGTCTTCCACCAGCGTCATCGCCAGTGGCAACAACAACTCCACGCTGCTGATGCCTGGCTCGGTCGCGCCAAACGGTGCCAGCTTGGCGTCTCGCTCGTGAGGTTGGTGATGGCTGGAAATCGCCGACACCACACCCGACTTCACCGCCGCACGCAAACCGTCACGGTCAGCCTTGGTGCGCAGCGGGGGCTGTACGTGGTACAGGCTGGAGAAGTCGATCAGCGCCTCATCCGTCAGGATCAGTTGGTACAGGGCGACATCCGCGGTGACCCGCAAGCCACGGGCCTGGGCCTGGGCGATCAGAGCCACGCCCCGGGCGCTGGTCAACTGGCTGAAATGCGCACGCACGCCGCTTTGTTCCACCAGCAACAGGTCACGGGCGAGGGCCACGGTTTCTGCTGTTTCCGGAATGCCCGGCAGGCCGAGGAAGCTGGCCACTGCGCCTTCGTGGGCCAGGCCGCCTTCGGCCAGGTCGCGGTCCTGGGAATGGAAGATCACCGTCAAGTCGAAGGTGGCCGCGTATTCCAGGGCGCGGCACAAGGTGCGCGTGCTGCGAAAGCTTTCCAGGCCGTTGCCGAAGGCCACGCAACCGGCGTCACGCAGAGCGATCAATTCGGCGAGTTGTTCGCCATCCAGGCCCTTGCTCAAGGCACCAATGGGAAACACTTTGCAGTTGCCGGCTTCGCGGGCGCGGTCGAGGATCAGCTCGGTCACGGCCGACGTGTCCAGCACCGGCTTGGTGTTGGGCGGGCAACACAGGCTGGTCACGCCACCGGCTGCCGCGGCCTGGGTTTCGCTGGCGATATTGCCTTTGCGGCTGTAGCCCGGTTCACGCAGGGCGACATTCAGGTCCACCAGCCCAGGCGCGGCCACCAGGCCCTTGGCATCGATGCTCTGGCCGGCGTTGAAGCCTGCGGGGGCGGCGCCCATGGCGACGATCTTGCCGGCGTCCAGGTGTAGATCGGTAACTTGGTCCAGGCCACTGGCCGGGTCGATGACCCGGGCGCCGAGAATGCTGAGCTTCACTGGGCCTGCTCCTGCTCGAATTGACGTTGCGCGGTTTGCCCGCTCATGGCCATGGACAGCACGGCCATGCGCACGGCGATGCCGTAGGTCACTTGGTTGAGAATCACCGACTGCGGGCCATCGGCCACCGCCGACTCAATTTCCACGCCGCGGTTGATCGGCCCCGGGTGCATCACGATTGCATCCGGCTTGGCCATGGCCAGGCGTGCGGTGGTCAGGCCGAACAGGCGGTAGAACTCACCTTCGCTGGGCAACAAGCCCCCGGCCATGCGCTCGCGTTGCAGGCGCAGCATGATCACTACGTCCACATCCTTGAGGCCCTCGGCCATGTCGGTGTAGACCTTCACGCCATACTGTTCGATGCCGATTGGCAACAGGGTCTTGGGCGCGATCACGCGGATATCCGGGCAACCCAGGGCCTTGAGAGCCAGCATGTTCGAACGTGCAACCCGCGAATGCAGGATGTCGCCGACGATGGCTACCGAGAGGTTTTCAAAGCTGCCCTTGTGCCGACGAATGGTGAGCATGTCGAGCATGCCCTGGGTCGGGTGCGCGTGACGGCCGTCGCCGCCATTGATGATCGCCACGTTCGGGCACACATGCTCGGCGATGAAATGCGCAGCGCCGGAGTCGCCGTGGCGTACCACGAACATGTCGGCTGCCATGGCTTCCAGGTTGCGCAGGGTATCGAGCAGGGTTTCGCCCTTGCTCGCCGACGAGGTGGACACGTTCAACGTGATCACATCGGCCGACAGCCGCTGGGCCGCCAGTTCAAAGGTGGTGCGGGTGCGGGTGGAGTTCTCGAAGAACACGTTGCAGATGGTTTTACCGCGCAACAGCGGGACTTTCTTCACTGCCCGGCCACCGACTTCCAGGAACGAATCGGCGGTGTCGAGGATTTCGGTGAGCAGTTCGCGGGGCAAACCGTCGAGGGACAAGAAGTGTTGCAACTGGCCCTGAGCATTGAGCTGCAGCGGGCGCTTGGCATCTAGAGGCGTCATCGCGGGGACTCTTTACAAGGCGGTTTAAAGGGCAAGGTCTTGCAGTTCGAGTTCGAGCGGCGTAGGACCGGACAATTTTACCCGCTGCTGGGGGGCAAGCGACAGGGTCGCGCCTACGACGTCCGGGCTGATCGGCAGTTCGCCGGCATCCAGGTCCAGCAGGCACACCAGGGTCACGCTGGCCGGGCGGCCATAGTCGAACAGTTCGTTCATGGCGGCGCGGATGGTGCGGCCGCTCATCAGCACGTCGTCGATCAGTACCAGGTGCTGGCCTTCGATCTCGAAGGGCAGGGCCGAAGGGCGCACTTGTGGATGCAGGCCGTTCTGGCTGAAATCGTCGCGGTAGAAGGACACGTCCAAGGTGCCCAGGGGCGAATCGCTGCCCAGTGCTTCCAGCAATGCCTGGGCCACCCACACGCCACCGGTGCGTATGCCGATAAAGCGCGGTTCGCTGATGGCACGGTGTTCCAGGTGCGCCTTGAGGCGTATCGCCATCTGGCTGATCAGTTCGGCAGGGTTCGGCAAGCTCATGGTGGCTCCTTATCAAGTGTGTAGGAGCGAGCTTGCTCGCGAAAAACTCATGGGCACCGCGTTCATCCAGTCTTCTCGCGGTATCGTTAACGTTCTTCGCGGGCAAGCCCGCTCCCACAGGATCGCGGCGGGTCAGGATTCAAATAAAGCGGTGTTTTCATCCAGCCAGCCCTGCAACAGCAAGGCCGCGGCGATGGCGTCTACCGGGTTGTCGCGGTAACTGCCCTTTTGCCCGCCACGGTCGCGGCGCTCCCCCTTGGCTTCGAAGGTGGTGAGGCGTTCGTCGTGGGTATAGAAGGGCAGGTTGTAGCGGCCATTGAGGCGGCGCGCGAACTTCTCGGCGCGCAGGCACATGTCACTGGGGGTGCCATCCATGTTCAGGGGCAGGCCGACCACCACCGCGTCAGGCTTCCACTCTTTAATCAGGGCTTCGACCTGGTTCCAGTCCGGCACGCCGTTCTGGGCCTTGAGGGTGCACAGCTCGCGGGCCTGGCCGGTGATGACCTGGCCAACCGCTACGCCGATCTGTTTGGTGCCGTAGTCAAAACCGAGGATCAGACGCAAGGCCATCAGGCGTGCCCCGCCTGGCTGGTCAGCAGGCTGAGGTTGACCCGCAGCTTGGCTGCTGCCGCTTCCAGGCGCAGTTCGCTGGCGGTGTTGAACAGGATGTCAGCGTCGAACGGGCAGGTCAGCCAGGCATTGCTGGCCAGTTCGGCCTCCAGTTGCCCGGCTTCCCAACCGGCGTAGCCCAGGGTGATCACACTTTGCTCAGGGCCGACGCCGTCGGCGATGGCGAACAGCACGTCCTGGGATGTGGACAATGACACACCCTCAAGGTCTACCGTGGCCTGGAACTTGGGCCCGGTGGGGTGCAGCACAAAACCGCGATCTGTCTGAACCGGCCCGCCGATGTAGATCGGTACGCCCTGGCAACGCGCCGGCGGGTCGATTTCCGGGCGCAGTTGCTCAAGGATATCGGCCAGGTTCAGCTCCTGCGGGCGGTTGACCACCAACCCCATGGCACCATTGGCCGTGTGCTCGACGATGTAGGTCAAGGTCTGCGCAAAGTTCGGGTCGGCCATATGGGGCATGGCGATCAGGAATTGGTGCTTGAGGTAGGTCGGGCTGACGTTTTTCATGTCCGCTAGTGTGGCGTTGGAGGGGCGAACTGACAAGTGCGGGCGCGAGCCTGGTCGCTGATCGTTCCCATGCTTTGCGTCGGAATGCATCCCGGGGCGCTCCGCGTCCCAAGAGCAGACGCAGAGCGTCCATGGCGGCATTCCCACGCGGAGCGTGGGAACGATCTGTGTGATCAGTTGCTGGACAACCGGTCGCCCTTGGCGAACCGCCAGGTGCGGATGATTTCCAGGCGGTCCACGTCGCTCAAGTCGCCGCTGAACGGCGCAAAGGGCGCGGCCAGGCGCACGATGCGTTGCGCAGCCTGGTCCAGCAGCGGCTGGCCGGAGGACTCCAGCACCTGCACCTCATACAGCGAGCCGTCACGGTTGATCGACACCAGCAAGCGCAAATTGCCATAAATCTGCTGGCGCCGCGCCTCGTCCGGGTAATTGAGGTTGCCGATGCGTTCGACTTTCTTGCGCCACTCGTCCTTATACCAGGCACCTTTATCGCGCATGGTTGAGGCGGCGTTCAGGCGGTAGATGCGCGGGCGCTTGGCATAAAGCTGTTGCTCATGGGCCAGTTCGGCTTCCAGGCTGGAAATTTCGTCGGATAACGTCGAGCTGTCGAACGTCGGCGCAGGTTTCACTGGCTCGGGCTTGGGTTCGGTCTTGGCCTTTTCGCGCTGGGTCGGGGCTTTTTGCGGTTTGGGCGCGACAGTGGTCACCGCGGCCTTGGGCGTGGCCTGCCTGACCTCAGGCTTGGGCGCTGGCGGCGGAGTGACCTTCTTGACCTGGTTGTCATGGAAGGGCGCTACCTCGGTGGTCTTGGGCACGGCTTTCTTGTCGAGGGTGCCGCTGCCCTGTTGGTTGTCCTGGGCGAGAAAGTCAGCCTTTTCGGGCTTCTTTTCGCTCTTGAACGTGGCGAGAGTGATTTCCAGTGTCTTGGTGATCTGCTTGGGTTCGACCAGGGTGAACCCCACACCCAGGAGCAGGGCGAGATGAATCAAGGCAGCGAGAAACAGGGTAAAACCGAGACGATCGGCCGGGCGCACGCCGCTGGGGGAGAATTCGGGGGGCAGATCGGACGGGAGTGTCATGACAAGAAAACCAACATCGCGCGTTTCACAGGTGGCGCATGATAACGCAATGTTGGTAGGTGTCCGGCTGTTCTATGTCACTTGGCTTGTAGCTTGCGTTCAATGGCGACCATCAGCATTTCACCGATGTTCGTGCCAAATGCGTTGTCGATCTCGCGAATACAGGTCGGGCTGGTGACGTTGATTTCAGTGAGGTTCTCGCCAATTACGTCTAGTCCGACAAATAGCAGACCTTTTTCCCGCAGGGTTGGACCGACTTGAGCGGCAATCCAGCGGTCTTTTTCTGATAACGGCCGCGCTTCACCGCGACCACCGGCGGCCAGGTTGCCACGGGTCTCGCCGGCTGCCGGGATGCGCGCCAGGCAATAATCCACCGGCTCGCCGTCAATCATCAGGATACGCTTGTCGCCATCCTTGATCGCCGGCAGATAGGCCTGGCCCATGATTTGCTGGGTGCCCAGGGCGGTCAGGGTTTCGAGGATCACCGACAGGTTCGGGTCGCCGGCGCGGTGACGGAAGATCGAGGTGCCGCCCATGCCGTCCAGCGGCTTGAGGATCACGTCGCCATGCTTGGCGGCGAATTCACGCAGTACATCGGCGCGGCGGCTGACCACGGTCGGTGGCGTGCACTGCGGGAACAGGGTGGCGAACAGTTTTTCATTACAGTCGCGCAGGCTTTGCGGCTTGTTGACGATCAACACGCCCGCGCGTTCGGCCTGCTCCAGCAGGTAGGTGGAGTACACAAATTCCATGTCGAACGGCGGATCCTTGCGCATCAGGATCACGTCGAGGTCGCTCAGCGGGCTGTCGATTTCGTCAGAAAGCTCGAACCACTTCTCGGGGTTGGCAAACACCTGCAGCGGGCGCATGCGTGCGCGGGCCTCTCCGTCACCCTGGTAAAGGTCGCGCTGCTCCATATAGAACAAGGTCCAGCCGCGGGCCTGGGCGGCCAGGAGCATGGCCAGCGAACTGTCCTTTTTATAGGAAATGCTGGCGATAGGGTCCATGACAATGCCGACGCGAACGCTCATGGGGATTTCCTCTAGCAAATTAGGGCGCATAAAAGTGGCGTCAGAGTGGCGCTGCGGCTGTTGTGGGTCAAGGAAAAACCACTGGGCGGGTGCCTCGATAGATTGCGCCAGGAGACTGTGCTAAAAAGGCTGGCACGGCGCAGCAGCCCTTGAATTCCAAGGCTTGCGGCGTTCATCCTGTGCAACATCAGGCAGTACACACCGAAAACCGATTCGCTGTGGCGATGGTAGAGCAGATATGGAACAGCATTCCAACGCCTTGAAGGTGATGGTAATCGACGATTCGAAAACGATCCGCCGCACCGCCGAGACGCTGTTGAAGAACATGGGGTGCGAGGTCATCACGGCGATCGACGGTTTCGACGCCCTGGCCCGTATTGTCGATCATCACCCGCACATTATCTTTGTCGACATCATGATGCCGCGCCTGGACGGCTACCAGACCTGCGCCCTGGTGAAGAACAACCCGGCGTTCAAGTCGATCCCGGTGATCATGTTGTCTTCCAAGGACGGCCTGTTCGACAAGGCCAAGGGGCGCATCGTGGGTGTCGATCAATTTTTGACCAAGCCTTTCAGCAAGGAAGAACTGCTGGGGGCGATCAAGGCCTATGTGCCTGGGTTCGCCGCAGTAGAACAAGCACACTGACGCCGCCTCACGAGGGCCGGCGCCGACCAATGTAGCGGGGAAAACCATGGCACGTGTTCTGATCGTCGACGATTCGCCGACCGAAATGTACAAACTCACCGGCATGCTGGAAAAGCATGGCCACCAGGTGCTCAAGGCCGAAAACGGCGCGGACGGCGTGGCCCTGGCCCGTCAGGAAAAGCCCGACGCGGTGCTGATGGATATCGTGATGCCCGGCCTCAACGGCTTCCAGGCCACGCGCCAGTTGTCCAAGGAGCCGGAAACCAACGGTATCCCGATCATCATCATCACCACCAAGGATCAGGAAACCGACAAGATCTGGGGCGCACGCCAGGGCGCCAAGGACTACCTGACCAAGCCTGTGGATGAAGAAACCCTGATTGCCACCCTGAACAAGGTGCTGGCCGGCTAAGGCTTGCGATCATGACCGAGTCGCAAACCGCCTTCGAGCTGCTGCTGGACATCGACCGCCGCTGCCGCTTGCTGGCCGCGGACCTGCCGTCCCAGGAAACGCGCCTGCAACGCTGGAGCGGCATCGCTTTCCGCATAGGGCCAAACGCCTACGTGGCGCCCATGGGCGAAGTCGCCGAGGTGTTGCATGAGCCACGTTGCACCTTGATGCCGGGGGTCAAGCCCTGGGTCAAGGGCGTGGCCAACCTGCGCGGGCGCTTGCTTCCGGTGATGGACCTGGGCGGTTTCCTGGGCCTTGAGTTGTCCAGGGCGCGCAAGCAACGGCGGGTGCTGGTGGTGGAGTTCAACGACCTGTTTGTCGGGCTGCTGGTAGATGAGGTGGTAGGCATGCAGCATTTCCCATTGGATGCCTGGGTGGCGAGCGCTGCCTCGAGCGCGCCGTTTATTCAGGGCCAGTTCGACGGCGACCCGCCGTGGCAAGTCTTCAGCCCCTTCGCCCTGGCCCAGGCCCCTGGCTTCATGGATGTTGCCGCATGAGCACCGCTACCACGCCCAAACCCCAGGCCGCTTCGCGCAGCCGTTCGCAGATCATCGTGCTGTTTATCGCCTTGATCGTGTTCATCATGCTGCTGTTCGCCAACTTCGCGTACCTCAACACCCAGTCCACTTACGATAAGCAGTACATCGGCCACGCCGGTGAGCTGCGCGTGCTGTCCCAGCGCATTGCCAAGAACGCCACCGAGGCCGCTGCCGGGAAAGCGGCGGCGTTCAAGCTGCTGGGCGATGCGCGCAACGATTTTGCCCAGCGCTGGGGCTACCTGAAAAAAGGTGACCCGCAAACCGGCTTACCGGCGGCGCCCAGTGCGGTGCGCGCCGAAATGCGGGCGGTGCAGACCGACTGGGAGGCGTTGCTGAAAAACACCGACGCCATCCTGGCCAGCGAGCAGACCGTGTTGTCGTTGCACCAGGTGGCGGCGACCCTGGCCGAAACCGTACCGCAACTGCAGATCGAGTCGGAAAAAGTCGTGGATATCCTGCTGCAACGCGGCGCCCCGGCCAGCCAGGTAGCCTTGGCCCAACGCCAGTCGCTGCTGGCCGAACGTATCCTGGGGGCGGTCAACACGGTGCTGGCGGGGGATGAAACCGCCGGGCAGGCCGCCGATGCCTTCGGTCGCGATGCCAACCGTTTTGGCGTGGTGCTCAATGGCATGCTCAACGGCAACCCGGGGCTGCGTATCACCCAGGTCGAAGACCCGGATGCCCGGGCGCGGCTGGCGGACATCGCCGAGCTGTTCGAATTTGTCTCCGGCTCCGTGGATGAAATTCTCGAGACCTCGCCGCAGTTGTTCCAGGTGCGCGCCTCGGCGAGCAATATTTTCAACCTGTCGCAAACCCTGCTCGATGAAGCCTCGCACCTGGCCACGGGTTTTGAAAACCTCGCCAGCGGGCGCAGCTTCGACACCATCGGCGGTTACGTGCTGGGCTTGCTGGCGCTGGCCTCGATCATCCTGATCGGCCTGGTCATGGTGCGCGAGACCAACCGCCAACTGCATGAAACCGCGCAGAAGAACGAGCGCAACCAGAACGCGATCATGCGCCTGCTGGATGAAATCGAAGACCTGGCTGACGGCGACCTCACCGTCACCGCCTCGGTCACCGAAGACTTCACCGGCACCATCGCAGACTCCATCAATTATTCCGTGGACCAACTGCGCGACCTGGTCGCCACCATCAACCTCACTGCCGGGCAGGTCGCCGGTGCCGTGCAGGACACCCAGGCCACCGCCATGCACCTGGCCCAGGCGTCGGAGCATCAGGCCCAGCAGATTGCCGAAGCGTCCACGGCGATCAACCAGATGGCGCAGTCCATCGACCAGGTGTCGGCCAACGCGGCCGAATCCTCGGCGGTAGCTGAACGTTCGGTAGAGATCGCCAACAAAGGCAACGAGGTGGTGCACAACACCATCCACGGCATGGACAACATTCGCGAGCAGATCCAGGACACCGCCAAGCGCATCAAGCGTTTGGGCGAGTCGTCCCAGGAAATTGGAGACATCATCAGCCTGATCGACGATATCGCCGACCAGACCAATATCCTCGCCCTCAATGCCGCGATCCAGGCCAGCATGGCCGGTGACGCCGGGCGCGGTTTTGCGGTGGTGGCCGATGAAGTGCAACGGTTGGCCGAACGCTCCTCGGCGGCCACCCGGCAGATCGAAACCCTGGTACGCACCATCCAGGCCGACACCAACGAAGCGGTGATCTCCATGGAACAGACCACCACGGAAGTGGTGCGCGGCGCGCGCCTGGCCCAGGACGCCGGGGTGGCGCTGGAAGAGATCGAAGGCGTGTCCAAAACCCTGGCGGCGCTGATCCAGAGTATTTCCAACGCGGCGCAGCAACAGACCTCATCGGCGGGGCAGATTTCCCTGACCATGAACGTGATCCAGCAGATCACCACCCAGACGTCGTCGGGTTCCACCGCCACCGCCGAAAGCATTGGTAACCTGGCGAAGATGGCCAGCCAGTTGCGCAGGTCGGTATCGGGTTTCACCTTGCCGCCGCCCAAGCAGGTCGATGATTGAAATACGACCTGAAGAACACCACAGTCCAACTGTGGCAGCTGGCTTGCCTGCGATAGCGGTCTGTCAGATACAGAAATAGTGCTGACCCACCGCTATCGCAGGCAAGCCAGCTCCCACATTGGATCTCCATTGTTTGTGAGATACCAGCAACTCATGAATTCTAAGCGGAGCAGTTATGGTTGATCGGCACGACTACGTGGCCCTCGAATGGGTCAAGGGCGATATTGCCGAAACCCTGAAACAGGCCCGGTCGGCCCTGGACGCGTACGTTGAAACCCATGACGACGACGCTCTAAACGAATGCCTGGCCGGTATTCACCAGGTACATGGCGCGCTGCAAATAGTCGAGTTCTACGGCGCGGCGCTGCTGGCCGAAGAAATCGAGGAACTGGCCCTGGCACTACAGGCCGGGCACGTTGGCCAACGCGATGAAGGTATCCGGCTGCTGCAACAAGCCCTCGGCCAACTGCCGCTGTACCTCGACCGCGTGCACAGTGCCCGCCGCGACTTGCCGCTGGTGGTGCTACCGCTGCTCAACGACCTGCGCAGCGCCCGTGGTGAAAGCCTGCTATCGGAGACCAGCCTGTTCAGCCCGCAACTGCTATCGATCGAACCGTTGCCTGAGCAAGCCCTGGCCCAGCGGGCCACGCCGGATCTGCATGAGCAGTTGCGCCAATGGCGCCACCTGCTGCAACAAGCCCTCGCCGGATTGCTGCGTGAAGACCACGGCCCCAGCAACCTGGAAGACATGGCGCGGGTGTTCGCACGCCTTGAAGCGCTATGCCAGGGTGCGCCGCTGCTGCCGTTGTGGCAGGTCACCTCGGCGCTGGTCGAAGGCATGCTCACCGGCGTGGTCGCCAACAGCCCGGCGCTACGCAGCCTGCTCAAGGCCAGCGACAAGCAACTCAAGCGCTTGCTGGTTCAAGGCATCAATGGCATCAACCAGCCGGCACCGGACGAGTTGCTCAAGAGCCTGTTGTTCTACGTCGCCAAAGTCACCCGGCCGACGCCGCGCATGCAGAGCCTGAAGGAGCGCTACGGCTTGGACGAAGCGTTGCCCGACAGCGCCGTGGTCGATGCTGAACGTGCACGGCTGGCCGGGCCGGATCGCAATGCCATGGGCTCGGTACTCGGGGCGTTGTGTGAGGAACTGGTGCGGGTCAAGGAACGCCTGGATCTGTTCGTGCGCAGTGATCGCCAGCACACCCAGGACCTCGATCCGTTGCTGGCGCCCTTGCGGCAGATAGCCGATACCCTCGCGGTGTTGGGTTTCGGCCAGCCGCGCAAAGTGATCATCGACCAACTCGCCGTGGTGTTGAGCCTGGTCCAGGGGCAGCGCGAACCCAATGACGCGGTGTTGATGGATGTGGCCGGCGCGTTGCTGTATGTCGAAGCGACGTTGGCCGGGATGATCGGCACCGTCGAACCGCAAAGCCGTGAAGACAGCCGCTTGCCCACCACCGACCTGACCCAGATCCATCAGTTGGTGATTCGTGAATCGTGCCAGTGCCTGCGCCAAGCCAAGGAGCTGGTGATCGACTGCATTGAGGCTGATTGGGATCGTCAGCGCCTGGAGTCCTTGCCCGAGCTACTGAGCCAGGTGCGTGGTGCTCTGGCGATGATTCCCTTGCCGCGTGCGGCGAGCCTGATGCGCGGTTGCACCGACTACGTCGACGAGCAATTGATGATCAGCGAGGCCGTACCTTCGGCGGCTCAACTGGCGCATTTCGCCGAGGTGGTCAGCAGCCTGGAGTATTACCTTGAGCGCATGCTTCAAGACCCTGACGCGGCAGGGGAAAAAGTGCTGGAATTGGCCACCCAGGGCTTGAATGCATTGGGCTACCTGCCGGTGGAAAAACCCTGGCGCCAGGCCTTGGTCGCGCCGGAGGGGGCACTGTCCACCGAGGCCGCGCCAAACCAATCCCAGTTCGATGCCTTGGCCAGCCCTGCATCACGTCTCAACCCTCCAGCCTTGCAGCGTCCCGGTAGCCTGTTGCCGCCGCCGGCCGGTGAAGAACCGATTGACGATGAACTGCGCGAAGTCTTCCTTGAAGAAACCGATGAAGTCCTCGACGTGTTGCATCGCTACCTGCCCGACAGCGCGGACAAAGCCGCCCAGGGCGAAATGCGCCGGGCTTTCCATACCCTCAAGGGCAGCGGCCGCATGGTGCGCGCCCTGGTGCTGGCCGAGCTGGCCTGGGCCGTGGAGAACCTGCTCAATCGCGTGCTGGAACGCAGTGTGGTCCTTGGCCCTGAGGTGCGGCAGGTGTTGGATGAGGCCGTGGCCCTGCTGCCGGAGCTGATCGCCGATTTCGCCAGCGACGACCAGCGCCAGCGCGATGAAGTCGACGCCTTGGCCGCCCGTGCCCATGCCCTGGCCAGTGGTGCTGCAACGTCGACCACCGAGCCCCATGACCCAATGCTGCTGGAGATCTTCCGCAACGAAGCCCTGGGCCATCTGGACAGCCTCGACCACTTCCTGCAACAGGCCGCCGAGCAGGTGCCGCTGCAGGTCAGCGATGAACTGCAACGCGCCTTGCACACCCTCAAGGGCAGCGCCTACATGGCCGGCGTGTTGCCCATTGCCGAACTGGCGCGCCCGCTGGATCACCTCACCCGTGAGTACAAGGCCCACCGCGTGCCGCTGGACAAGGACGAAGTGGCGTTGTTGCTTGAGGCACAAGGGCTGTTCCAGCGCGGGGTGCGTGACCTGGACAACAATCCCCTGGCGCCGATCCACGGCGCGGCCAGCGTGATCAGCCGCACCCAACACCTGCTGGAGGATCAACTGGCCGCCTTGCTCGACGCGCCCACGGCCGGCCTGCGCGTCAAGCGTGACCCGCACTTGATCACCAACTTCCTGGCCCAGGGCATGGACATCCTGCTCGACGCCGAAAGCCTGCTGCGCCGCTGGCAGCAACACCCCGGCGACCGTCAGGAACTCACGGCGTTGCTGGACGAACTGACCACCCTGGGCGAGGGCGCGCACCTTGCCGACCTGCATCCTATCGACGCGTTGTGCGAAGCCTTGCTCGACCTGTATGGCGCGGTAGAGGAAAGCAGCCTGGCAGTCAGCGCCCGGTTCTTCCAAGAGGCTGAACAGGCCCACGACGCGCTGATCAACATGCTCGACCAGTTGGCCGCCGGCCAGGAAATCAGCCCCGCGCCTGCACGGCTGCAGGCGTTACGCGCGTTGCTGGACGAAGCCTTGGACCCGTCCGCCACAGGCCTGATCAAAAGCGACGGCAGCCGCGCCCTGAGTATCTCCGAATTGGGCGCGGCCACCGCGCAGCTGGATCACGCCACCGCGATGGACGACGAGATTGTCGAGATCTTCCTTGAGGAGGCCGTAGACATCCTCGACAGCGCCGGCCAGTCGCTCAAGCGATGGTTACTGGAGCCCGACAGCGCTGCGCCCTTGTCCTCGTTGCAGCGGGATCTGCACACCCTCAAGGGCGGCGCGCGCATGGCCGAAATCGACCCGGTGGGCGACTTGGCCCACGAGCTGGAATGCGTTTATGAGGGGCTGGTGGACCGCCGCTATAGCTACTCTGTCGAGCTATCCCAGGCACTGATGGCCAGCCACGAACGCTTGGCTCAACAATTGGAAGAGCTGCAACAACAGCAACCCCTGAGTGACGGCGCCGAACTGGTCAAAAGGCTGCGGGAATTGCGCCAGGCCAGCAGCCCGGCAGCGCCGGCTGCGGTGGCGCCAGCCTCGGGTGCCGACCCGGAATTGCTGGATATATTCCTCGAAGAAGCCGCCGATATCCTCGACAGCTCAGGCAGCGCGCTTTTGCGCTGGCAGGACGAGCCGGGCAATCGCCAGGAAGTGGAAACCCTGCTGCGTGACCTGCACACCCTCAAGGGTGGTGCACGCATGGTCGAGATCGGGCCGATCGGCGATCTGGCCCATGAGCTGGAGTTTCTTTACGAAGGGCTTTCCGCCGGTTTGCTCGCGCCGACCCCTGAGTTGTTCGCACTGCTGCAAGGTTGCCATGATCGCCTGGCGCAAATGATCGACGCCGTGGCCGAGGGATTGCCGGTGGGTTCGGTGGATAAACTCATCGAGCGCATCAAGAGCCTGGTGCACCCCAGTGATGAGCCGGTCACACCGGTGGCGCTGCCGGCGGGCAAGGCCGAAGCGGTCGCCGACCCGGCCGCCGACATGGTGAAAATCTCTGCCGACTTGCTCGATGACCTGGTCAACCTGGCTGGTGAAACCTCGATCTTCCGTGGGCGTATCGAGCAGCAAGTCAAGGATGCGCGCATTGCCTTGAGTGAGATGGAAACCACCATCGAGCGCATGCGCGACCAATTGCGCCGGCTCGACAGCGAAACCCAGGGCCGCCTCTTGAGCCGCCAGCAAGCCGAGGCCGAACGCCTGGGCTACGAAGAGTTCGACCCGCTGGAAATGGACCGCCACTCGCAGCTGCAACAGCTGGCCCGTGCGCTGTCCGAATCTGCCTCCGACCTGCTCGATCTCAAAGAGACCCTTGAGCGTCGCAACCAGGATGCCTACAACCTGCTGCAGCAACAGGCACGCATCAACACCGAATTGCAGGAAGGCCTGATGCGCACGCGCATGGTGCCTTTCGAGCGCATGTTGCCACGCCTCAAGCGCATCGTGCGGCAAGTGGCGGGCGAGTTGGGCAAGGACGTGGAGTTTATCGTCGGCAATGCCGAAGGCGAGATGGACCGCAATGTGCTGGAACGCATGGCGGCCCCCTTGGAGCATATGCTGCGCAACGCGGTCGACCACGGCCTGGAGTCGCGCGAAGTGCGGCTGGCTGCGGGTAAACCGGAGAAGGGCCGCATCACCCTGGACCTGACCCACGAAGGCGGCGACATCGTCTTCGACATGCGTGACGACGGCGCGGGTGTACCCCTCGAAGCGGTGCGACGCAAGGCGATCAAGCGCGGCCTGCTCGCCCCCCATCAAGAGATCAGCGACCGTGACGTGTTGCAGTTCATCCTGCAACCGGGCTTTTCCACCGCCGAAAAAATCACCCAGATTTCCGGGCGCGGCGTGGGCATGGACGTGGTGCATGAGGAAGTGCGCCAGCTCGGCGGCTCGATGGTGATCGACTCGACGCCGGGCATGGGCGTGCATTTTCGCATTCGCCTGCCGTTTACCGTGTCGGTCAATCGTGCGCTGATGGTGCACTGCGCGGACGACCAATACGCGATCCCGCTCAACACCATCGAAGGCTTGGTGCGCGTGCTGCCCCACGAATTGGCGGGGCACTACCAGCAAGACCCGCCGCACTATGAATACGCCGGCCAGCGCTACGAGTTGTTCTACCTCGGTGACCTGCTGCACACCGCCAGCCGCCCTAAACTGCTGGGCCAGTACCAGCCGGTGCCGGTGCTGCTGGTGCACTGCAATGAACGCCGCGTGGCGGTGCACGTGGATGCCATGGCCGGTACTCGCGAGATCGTGGTCAAGGGCCTGGGGCCGCAGTTCTCCGGGGTGCAGGGCGTGACCGGCGCGACCATCCTGGGCGACGGCCATGTGGTGCTGATCATCGACCTGCTGGCGCACATCCGCGCTCGGCAACCGGCCTTGCCGGCCCAGGCAGTGGATGCGCCGCTGATCCTCAACGACCCACTGAAAAAACGCCCGCTGCTGGTGCTGGTGGTGGACGACTCGGTCACCGTACGCAAAGTCACTAGCCGCCTGCTGGAGCGCAACGGCATGAACGTGCTCACCGCCAAGGACGGTATCGACGCCCTCGCCATCCTGGAAGAACACACCCCGGACCTGATGCTGCTCGACATCGAAATGCCGCGCATGGACGGCTTCGAAGTGGCCATTCAGATACGCAATGACCCGCGCCTGATGCGCTTGCCGATCATCATGATCACCTCACGCACCGGCCAGAAACACCGCGACCGCGCCATGGCCATTGGCGTCAACGACTACCTCGGCAAGCCGTACCAAGAGTCGGTGCTGCTGGAGAGCATCGCCTACTGGAGCAAGTCCCATGCTTGAACACCGCACCAGCCAACTCACCGGCTTGCTACTGCCCCTGGCCGACCGCCACTTGGTGCTGCCCAACGTTGCCGTGGCCGAACTGATCGATTTCCAGCGTGGCGAACCGGCCAGCGATGCGCCGCCGTGGTATCTGCGGCAAGTGACCTGGCGCGATCGGCAAATTCCGTTGATCAGTTTTGAGGCTGCCTGCGGTGAAGCCAGCATGACGGGAGAACGCTCACGCATCGTGGTGTTGAATGCACTGGGCGGGCGACCGACCTTGAAGTTCATTGCCCTGGTGATCCAGGGTATTCCCCGCTCGTACAAGCTCGACAGCGAATTGAGCTACGTGGACGTGCCCCTGTGCCCGCTGGAACTGGCGGCGGTGCAAGTGGGCGAGCAGGTGGCAAAGGTGCCGGACTTGATGGGGCTTGAAGCGCTGCTGGTAGAGTCCGGCCTGGCCTGACTGATCGTTCACACGCTCCGCGTAGGAATGACGCCGGGGACGCTCCGCGTCCCGCCAGTCAGCATAAGGGTGACGCAGAGCGTCACAGGATGCATGCCCACGCGGAGCGTGGGAACGATCAGTTATGCACTGACCCACCATCAACGCAGGCAAGCCAGCTCCCACAGTTTGATCTTCGTTACTCCAGGCGTAACGGTTCGTCCTCCAGCTTGATTGATGCCTTAACGCTTCACTCCTAAGGTAAGCCCCACGACAGCAACCCCCCGTGGAGCGACCATGACAACAACCATCACCCCCGACTCGCGCTGGACGCGGCGGCGCGACGAGAAGCAGCGGCGGCTCGGGCTGGTCAAAAAATACGCAGACGGGGCGGTGTTGCCCAGTGACAAGATCGTCGAGGCCCTTGAAGCCTTGATCCTCCCCGGCGACCGCGTAGTGCTGGAGGGCAACAACCAGAAGCAGGCCGACTTCCTCTCGCGCTCCCTGGCCAAGGCCGACCCCGCCAAGCTCCACGATTTGCACATGATCATGCCCAGCGTGGGCCGTTCCGAGCACCTGGACCTGTTTGAAAAGGGCATTGCCCGCAAGCTGGATTTCTCTTTCGCTGGCACCCAATCCCTGCGCATCAGCCAGTTGCTGGAAGACGGCATGCTGGAGATCGGCGCGATTCATACCTACATCGAGCTCTATGCGCGGCTGGTGGTGGACCTGATCCCCAACGTGGTGCTCTCCGCTGGTTTCATGGCCGACCGTGCCGGTAACATTTACACCGGCGCCAGCACCGAAGACACCCCGGCGCTGATCGAACCCGCCGCCTTCAGCGATGGCATCGTCATCGTGCAAGTCAACCAGTTGGTGGATGACGTCACCGACTTGCCCCGCGTCGACATCCCCGCAAGCTGGGTCGATTTCGTGGTGGTGGCCGACAAGCCGTTCTACATCGAACCGCTGTTCACCCGCGACCCGCGCCATATCAAGCCGGTGCATGTGTTGATGGCGATGATGGCGATCCGTGGCATCTACGAAAAACACAATGTGCAGTCGCTCAACCATGGCATCGGCTTCAACACGGCTGCCATCGAATTGATCCTGCCCACCTACGGCGAATCCCTGGGCCTCAAAGGCAAGATCTGCCGCAACTGGACCCTCAACCCGCACCCCACATTGATCCCGGCGATTGAAAGCGGTTGGGTAGAAAGCGTGCATTGCTTCGGCACCGAACTGGGCATGGAAAACTATATTGCCGCACGCCCGGATGTGTTCTTCACCGGCCGCGATGGCTCGATGCGCTCCAACCGCATGTTCTGCCAACTCGCCGGCCAATACGCCGTGGACCTGTTTATCGGCGCCACCCTGCAAGTGGATGGCGACGGGCATTCCAGCACCGTGACCCGTGGCCGCCTCGCCGGTTTCGGTGGCGCGCCGAACATGGGCCACGACCCACGCGGCCGCCGTCATGGCACACCGGCCTGGCTGGATATGCGCCACGACGATGCCCCCGAAGCCTTGCTTGAACGCGGCAAAAAACTCGTGGTGCAAATGGTCGAGACCTTCCAGGAAGGCGGCAAACCGACCTTTGTCGACACTCTCGACGCGGTGGAAGTGGCCCGCAAAAGCGGTATGCCCCTGGCGCCCATCATGATCTACGGCGACGACGTTACCCATTTGCTCACCGAAGAAGGCATCGCCTACCTGTACAAGGCACGCTCCCTGGAAGAACGTCAGGCGATGATCGCCGCCGTCGCCGGGGTGACCGCCATCGGTATGCGCCACAACCCCAAGGACACTGCGCGCATGCGCCGCGAAGGCTTGATTGCCTTGCCCGAAGACTTGGGTATTCGCCGCACCGACGCCACCCGCGAGTTGTTGGCCGCCAAGAGCGTGGCCGACCTGGTGGACTGGTCTGGTGGCCTCTACAACCCGCCCGCCAAATTCAGGAGCTGGTAAATGCGCGCGCTCAAACAGCATGAACTGAGCCTGGCCGATCGCCTGGCGGATATGGCCGTGGATGCGCTGATCGACGAAGCGGATTTGTCGCCTAAACCCGCTCTGGTAGACCGGCGCGGCAACGGCGCCCACAGCGATTTGCACCTGGGGCTGATGCACGCCTCGGCGCTGTCGCTGTGGCCGATGTTCAAGGAAATGGCCGAGGCCGCGCTCGACATCGGCGAAGTCGGCCTGCCCCTGCGCGAAGCGCTCGGGCGTATTGGCCGGGAAGGTGAGCAGGCCATGCTCGCCACCACCCAGGGCGTGAACACCCATCGCGGTGCGATCTGGGCCCTGGGGTTGCTTACCGCTGCGGCGGCCCTGGAGCCCCGCACCATAACCCTGACCGCCGCCAAGCTGGCCCTGCTCAACGACCGCTTCTCCCCGCAGCCCATGAGCCATGGCGCCCAGGTCGCCCAACGCTACGGCGCACGTGGTGCCCGTGAAGAGGCGCAGCTTGGCTTCCCCTCGGTGACCCAACGCGGCCTGCCGCAACTGCACAAGAGCCGCCGCGAAAACGCCGGTGAGCAGAACGCCCGGCTGGATGCTTTGCTGGCGATCATGACGGACCTGGCAGACACCTGCGTGCTCTACCGCGCCGGTACCGAAGGCCTGGCCACCATGCAACAGGGCGCCCAGGCTGTGCTCGACGCCGGTGGCAGCGCAACCCTGGCCGGACGCCGCCAACTGCATGAATTGGACCTGCAACTGCTGGCCTTGAATGCCTCCCCCGGCGGCGCCGCCGACCTGTTGGCCGCCTGCCTGTTTATCGACCGCCTCGACGGAGCGTTGTGATGGAAACCTTATCCTTTGAATTCCCCGCCGGGCAGCCCCCCAAAGGCCGTGCGCTGGTGGGTTGCGTCGGCTCGGGCGACCTGGAAGTGCTGCTGGAGCCGGGCACGCCCGGCACCTTGACCATCCAGGTGCAAACCTCGGTCAATGGCGCGCAGCAACGCTGGCAGCACCTGTTCGAACGCATCTTCCAGGAGCAGACGCCACCGGCCCTGAACATTGATATCCACGACTTCGGTGCCACGCCCGGTGTGGTGCGCTTGCGATTGGAGCAAGGTTTCGAGGAGGTCGGCCATGACTGACTTACTCGCTAAACACAGCTTTGTCGAACTTGGCGCTCGACAGCGCGCCAAGGCGCTGTTAGATGCCGGCACCTTCCGCGAGTTGATCGACCCGTTCCAGCGGGTCATGTCGCCGTGGCTCAGCCGCCAAGGCGTGGTGCCCCAGGCCGATGATGGTGTGGTGATCGCCAAGGGCAGCATCGGCGCCAAGCCTGTGGTGATTGCCGCGATCGAAGGTAATTTCCAGGGCGGCAGCCTGGGTGAAGTTGGCGGTGCGAAAATCGCGGGCGCCTTGGAACTGGCCGCCGAAGACAACCGCAACGGCGTCCCCACCTGCGCGGTGCTACTGCTGGAAACGGGCGGCGTGCGCTTGCAGGAAGCCAACCTGGGCCTGGCTGCCATTGCCGACATTCACGCGGCGATTGTCGACCTGCGCCAGTACCAGCCAGTGATCGGCGTGGTGGCCGGCAGTGTCGGTTGCTTTGGGGGCATGTCCATCGCGGCTGGCTTGTGCAGCTACCTGGTGGTGACTCGCGAAGCACGTCTGGGCTTGAATGGCCCGCAAGTGATCGAGCAGGAGGCTGGCCTGGAGGAATACGACTCCCGCGACCGCCCGTTTATCTGGAGCCTTACCGGTGGCGAGCAGCGCTTCAACAGTGGCTTGGCCGACCGTTATGTGGCCGACGATGTGGCGCAGATCCAGCAGACTGTCAGCGCGCTGTTGCAGCAGGGCGTGCCCACACAACCGCGCAGCCGGCGCGCTGATTTTTACCTGGCGCGCCTGGCCGAACTGGACGCGAGCGCGCAAATCGAGCCGGCGACGGTTCGCGCGCTGTATCAGGGAGAACGCTCATGAGAGGCTTGCAGTGGTTCAACGCATTGAGCGCCAACGCAACGCCGGTCGAAGGTTTGCCGGGCTCATTGAAAGTGGCGGATGGTGTGTTGGGTGAACAGGCGGTGCGCTATATCGCCGTGGTCCCCGACCCGCACAACCGCTTCCCCCGCGCCCGCAATGGCGAAGTCGGCCTACTGGAAGGCTGGGGCTTGGCCAAGGCGGTGGACGAAGCCATCGCCCGGGGTGACAAGCGCCCCATCATCGCTATCGTCGACGTACCCAGCCAAGCCTATGGTCGTCGCGAAGAAGCCCTTGGCATTCATCAGGCCTTGGCCGCCGCCGCTGACAGCTACGCTCGCGCTCGGCTCGCCGGCCACCCGGTGATCGCCCTGTTGGTGGGCAAGGCCATGTCGGGGGCGTTCCTCGCCCACGGCTACCAGGCCAATCGCCTGATCGCCCTGCGCGACCCTGGCGTGATGGTGCATGCCATGGGCAAGGCCTCGGCGGCACGGGTGACCTTGCGTAGCGTCGAAGAATTGGAAACCCTGGCCGCCAGCGTGCCGCCGATGGCCTATGACATCGACAGCTATGCCAGCCTGGGATTGCTGTGGGAGACGTTGTCAGTCACCCGGATTGAACAACCTACGACGGATGACGTGGCGCGAGTCAGCGATTGCCTGGTGCAGGCAGTCAAGGATATTGGCAGTACCGACTTGAGCTCACGCCTTGGCGCCACCAACCGAGCCGCCTCCAGCCGAGTGCGCCAGCTGTTGCGGGAGCAATGGTGAACGCCCACGACTTACTCTGGGGCATGACCCTGGCGCATCTGCCTGCCGATGCCCCGGCCTGGGTGCGGGACCCGATCCGTGCCGGGCATCCGGTAGTGGTGCGGCGTGCCATCGCCGAGCCGGGCCATGTGGCGGTCGGTGTGCGTGGGCGTTTGCGTGAGCAGCGTTTTGCCGCCCAGATGCCCGTGGCGGCGGTGCAACGGCGGGTGGCGCCGCAAGCTTTGCGAGCGGCGGTCTCACCACGGGATTTACCGGCGCTGCGGGCCCTCGATCAACTGCGGCCGGTGCTGGCGCCGCAAGATTGGGGCGTCAGCGGCAGTGCCGGGTTTGAATTGGCCAGTGGCATTGAAGCGCTGCATGCCAACAGTGATCTGGATTTGATTCTGTGCGCGCCCAAGCCCCTGGATCGTAGCGAGGCGCGAGCGCTGTTGGCGATCCTGGACACCGCGCCCTGCGCCGTCGACCTGCAACTGCAAACCCCTTTCGGCGCCGTCGCGTTGCGCGAATGGGCCGGCCCCTCACGCCGTGTACTGCTCAAGACCGTCAGCGGTGCGCACCTAGTGCTCGACCCTTGGCAGGCCGTGGCATGAGCAGCCTTCTGGTGTTTCCGGGGCAGGGCGCCCAACGCAGCGGCATGCTCCAGGCGTTGTCGGCCGAGATTCTGCAAGAGGCCAGCGATGCCCTGGGTGAAGACGTTCGTCGGCTCGACTCGGCGCAGGCGCTTGAATCGACGCGGGCTGTGCAACTGTGCCTGTTGATCGCCGGAGTGGCCCATGCCCGGCGATTACAGTGCACGCCGGATTATGTGGCGGGCCTGTCCATCGGCGCCTACCCGGCTGCGGTGATCGCCGGGTCCCTGGGTTTTGCTGATGCGATAAAACTGGTCAGCCTGCGTGGCGAACTGATGCAGCAGGCTTATCCACAGGGCTATGGCATGACGGCGCTGATCGGCCCTGATCTTTCCAGCGTCGAGGCCTTGCTGGCGGATATCCACAGCCCGCAAACGCCGGTGTACCTGGCCAATATCAATGCCGACAACCAGACCGTCATCGCCGGCAGCAACGAGGCGATTAAGCGGGTTGCCGAGCGCATCAAAGGCAACGGTGTCGCCAAGCGCTTAGCGGTCAGCGTGCCGTCTCACTGCCCGTTGCTGGAGCAACCCGCCCAGGCTCTGTTCCAAGCCTTCGTCCCACTCAAGGCGCCGCGCATCACTTACCTGAGCAGCACCCGCGCGCGACCTATCCACAACCCCGAACAACTGCGTGACGACCTCGCCTTCAATATGTGCCGCGTTGTCGATTGGCGCGGCACGGTGCAGAGCGCCTACGAGCGCGGTGTGCGCCTGCAAATCGAGCTGCCTCCGGGCGCGGTGCTCACCGGTCTGTCACGCCGTGTTTTTGAACAAGGCACGGTGATCGCCTGCGAAGGCGCCCGCCTGGACACCTTGCAGGCCCTGCTGCAAGAGGAGGAACGCCGCCACCGATAACGCAGTACCCAAGGCTTTCGAAGCACAAAAACAACAATTTCGAACGAGCACTTTGAGGACAACAACCATGATTATCTACGGTGTGGCTTTTTTGGCGTTCTGCACGTTGGCAGGGCTGTTTGTGGGTGAGCTGCTGGGCAAGCTGCTGGGTATCCCGGCCAACGTCGGCGGCGTGGGTATCGCCATGCTGCTGTTGATCGGCCTGGGCAGCTACCTGAGCAAACGCGGCCTGTTTACCGGCAAGTCAGAGCAAGGCGTGAGTTTCTGGGCTGCGGTGTATATCCCGATTGTGGTGGCGATGGCTGCCCAGCAAAACGTGTATGGCGCGATCAGCGGTGGGCCTATGGCGATTCTGGCCGGGACCCTCGCCGTGGTGCTTGGCTTTGCCCTGGTGCCCGTGCTGGTGCGTATCGGTAACCGCGAGCCGGTTGCGGTTGCTCCCACTAAAGAAGCGGGGTGATCGCCATGTACGAATCGATGATGAAAGTGATCACCGGCTACGGCTTGATCAGTGGTTTCGCCGTAATCGGCCTGACCATGTGGGTGTCTTATTGGATCTCCGATACCTTCACCAAGGGCCGCCTGCATGGTTCGGCCATTGCCATTTTGCTGGGGTTGGCGCTGTCGTATGTGGGCGGTGCGTTTACGGGTGGTTCCAAGGGCGTGGTGGATATTCCACTGTTGTCGGGCATCGGCCTGCTGGGCGGTGCGATGCTGCGCGACTTTGCCATTGTCGCCACGGCCTTTGGCGTGAGTGTGGATGAGCTCAAACGCGCCGGCTTCGTGGGGGTGCTGGCGCTGTTTGTCGGCGTGGGCTCGTCGTTCGTTGCCGGGGTAGGGGTGGCGATGGCGTTCGGGTACACCGATGCGGTGAGCCTCACCACCATCGGCGCCGGGGCCGTGACCTATATCGTCGGCCCGGTGACCGGCGCGGCGATTGGGGCCAGCTCCGAGGTGATGGCGCTGTCCATTGCCGCGGGGTTGATCAAGGCCATTCTGGTAATGGTGATGACGCCGTTCGTGGCGCCGCTGATCGGGCTGAACAACCCACGCAGCGCGGTGATCTTCGGTGGCTTGATGGGCACCTCCAGCGGTGTGGCGGGCGGCCTGGCGGCGACTGATCCGAAGCTGGTGCCTTATGGGTGTTTGACGGCGGCGTTCTATACGGCGCTGGGGTGTTTGTTGGGGCCGTCGTTGTTGTTTTTGCTGATGCGTGGGTTGGTGGGCTGATAGGGGATGATCGTTCCCACGCTCCGCGTGGGAACGCCTCTTGTGACGCTCTGCGTCACGGTCAAAAAGCGGACGCGGAGCTTCCTAAGCTGCGCTCCCACGCAGAGCGTGGGAGCGATCGTCCTCAGCTTTGGCGATTGGCGTACATCCGACACTCCGCCAACAACGCCAGCAAGTTCGGATCGCGCTCCTTGGCTTTCAGGAACACCACACCGATCTGCTGTTGCAAGCGATACCTGGGCTGCAACGGTATCAGCTTCACGCGGTTCTCATACACCGCTGCGATACGTCCTGGCAGCAGCGCATAACCCACCCCTGAACTGACCATGCTCAGCAAGGTGAAGATATCGTTCACCTGCATCGCCACCTTCGGCTCGAACCCGGCCTGATGGAACACCCGGTTGCCGTCCTGATGCGTGGCGAAGCCCTGGGTGAGGGTGATGAAGGTGGCATCGCGCACGTCGGCCAGGTCGATTTCCTGATCGCGGTCCAGGGGCGAATCGGCCGGGGTGGCGAGGAAGATGTCATCGCTGAACAGCGCGATCTGCTCGCAGTCGGGGTCGTGGGCGTGTTCGTCGAGGGAGATGAGAATCGCGTCCACTTCCATGTTCTTGAGCTTATAGAGCAGGTCGAAGTTGGAGCCCAGGATCAGGTCGATATTCAGTTCGCTGCGCCGGATTTTCAGGCCCATGATCAACTGTGGCACGGTCTTGACCGTCAGCGAATACAGCGAGCCGAGCTTGAAACGTTCGGCCGAGAACCCAGCGGCTTCGCGGGTCAGGCGCACGCTGTCGACCACGTCGGCCACCAGTTTCTGCGCACGCTCTTCGAGCACGTAGGCGCTTTCCAGCGGAGTGAGGTTGCGACCCTCGTGTTTGAACAGCGGGCAGCGCAGGGCACTTTCCAGGGAGTGAATGGCGCGGTGCACGCTGACATTGCTGGTTTGCAACTCGGCGGCCGCGCGGGCCAGGTTGCCGGTGCGCATGAACGCCAGGAAGATCTCCAGCTTCTTGAGGGTGAATTCTTCGTCGATCAGCATGGCCTTGGGCTCTTGTTCGATTGCACTCGATTGTGCCCGTAAACGCGGCTGTCGTCGCCGGAACGTCACGTGCCGCTTGCACTCTGATGCGCAAGGCTGGACGCTTGTCCGCCTGTTCTTGAGGGTTACGGGAGGTCAGTGACAGATGTACCACGGGGAACGATTCAACGCCTGGAGCCATTTGCTCGGTGCAGTCGCGGCCTGTATTGGCGCCGTGTGGATGTTGGTAGTGGCGAGCCTTGACGGCAGCCCCTGGAAGATCGTCAGCGTGGCGATTTATGGCTTTACCCTGATGGTGCTGTACAGCGCGTCGACGGTGTACCACAGCGTGCGAGGCCGGCGAAAAGCGATCATGCAGAAGGTCGATCACTTTTCCATTTACCTGTTGATTGCCGGCAGCTACACGCCATTCTGCCTGGTGACCCTGCGCGGGCCGTGGGGCTGGACGTTGTTCGGGATTGTGTGGGGGCTGGCGGTGATCGGCATCCTGCAGGAGATCAAGCCGCGTTCGGAGGCGCGGATTCTGTCCATCGTGATCTACGCCGTGATGGGCTGGATCGTACTGGTAGCGGTCAAGCCGTTGATGGCGGCGTTGGGTACGGCAGGGTTTATCTGGTTGGCGTCTGGTGGGGTGCTGTACACCGTAGGCATTATCTTTTTTGCCCTGGAGGATCGCTTGCGCCATTCCCACGGCATCTGGCATTTGTTTGTGATTGGCGGCAGCCTGCTGCATTTCGTGGCGATCATGCATTACGTGCTCTGATTGTGGGAGGGGGCAAGCCCGGCTCCCACACTTAAAGGCGTTCCAGTAACACCTGGGCGCGGCTACCGAAAATCTCTAGCAACTTGGCCAGCATATGCGGTGGAGGTTCGTTGGCACGGGTCAGCGCGTAGAGGGTAATCGGCAGCGGCGGGGTGAGCGTTCGGATATGGGTGGTGGCCGTTGAAGCACCCAATGCTGTGAACGGATCGATCACGGTCAGGCCCGCGCCGGATTCGACCATCGCGCGGGCCAGTGAATAGGTCTGCACCGAGATCGTCACGCGTGGTGGCGGGTCGACGCTTTCCAGATAACTCTCCAGCTTGGCGGCCAGCGGGTCAGCGCTGGAGAGGCCGATCAAGGGCGCGCCGGCCAGTTCGTCCAACGGCAGGGGCTGATGCCGTTCGGCATCGGGCCAATAGCCTTTGGACGCCAATGCCACCAACACCCCGTTGGCCAATACTTGAGTGGTAAGCCCCGGATGCCCGGAAAAGTTGAGCGTCAGCGCCAGGTCGATCTCGCGCATCAACAGCTTTTGCACCAGCTCGTGGCTATGGTCACTGGACAGTTCACAGGCAATGTCCGGGTAATCGCGCTTCCATTCCAGGACCGCCGGCGGTAGCAGCGCCAGCGCCAGCGCCGGGATTGCGCCGATGCGAATGCTTTGTCCCGGTTCGCGGCGCAAACTTTTCGCCAGGCGCCGCACGCCTTGCAGGCTTGCGCTGACTTTCTCGACTTCGCGTTCCAGCGCCAGGGCTTCCGGGGTGGGTTGCAATTTACCCCGTACCCGCAGGAATAACGCAAAGCCCAACTGCAGCTCGGCGTGCTGCAGCACTTTGGTCACCGCCGGTTGCGAGACGTGCAGCAACTGCGCGGCGGCACTGATGGAGCCGGTCTGACGGATGGCCTGGAAGATTTCGATATGACGCAAGCGCATGGCGAGTCCCATAACCTTTGTTTATAGGTGAGCCATCTTTATTCATTGTTGGTGACCTGTCACCTGGCTCTACGCTGAGCGCTCTTAATCAACGGTTGGGGGCTGGGATGGCCAGGCAGGTTTGCATTATCGGCGGTGGGGTTATCGGCTTGGCCAGCGCTTATGCGTTGGTGCGGGCTGGCCATGAGGTCACGCTGATCGATGCCCGTGGCACCTTGGGCAGCGAAACCAGTTTTGCCAACGGTGGGCAACTGTCCTATCGCTATGTTGCGCCACTGGCTGACGCGGGCGTGCCCTTGCAGGCAATCGGGTGGTTGCTGCGGGGCGACTCGCCCTTGAAGTTGCGACCCCGCCTTGACCCACAGCAATGGCGCTGGATGGCGGCCTTTATCGGCGCTTGCCGAGGTTCGGTCAACACGCGTAACGGTGCCCATCTTCTGCGCTTGGCTACCCTGAGTCAGGGCACGTTACAGCAGTGGCGCGAGGATGATCGCCTGGGCGGCTTCGACTGGCGGCGCAACGGCAAGCTGGTGATGTTTCGCAGTACCAGCACCTTCGAACATGCCCGCGCCAAGGTCACAAATTTCCTGCAGCAACAGGTGTTGTCGTCTGTTGAGTGCGCTCGCCTGGAGCCCGCACTGGCGGCCGGTGGCTTTGTCGGCGGCATCTACACGCCGAACGAGGAAGTGGGGGATTGTCACGCTTTTTGCCGGCAATTGGCGGCCCGGCTTGAGGCGTCGGGGCGCTGCAGGTTCTTGCTCGGGCGCAAGGTCACCGGGCTGCGCCATGCTGGCGGTGCGGTGCAGGCCATCGAACTGGGTGATGAGGTGATGCCAGTCGAGCAACTGGTCCTGGCGGCCGGTTATCGCAGCGCTGAGTTGGCACTGCCGGGGCTGTCACTGCCCTTATACCCGCTCAAGGGCTACAGCTTGAGCGCGCCGATTGGCCCGCAACACAAGGCGCCGAATGTGAGCATCACCGACTACGACCGCAAGATCGTCTACGCGCGCCTCGGCGAGCAACTACGGGTCGCGGCCATGGTGGATATTGTGGGATTCGATGCCGGCCTTGAGCCTTCGCGCCTGGCGTTGATAAAGCGCCAGGCAGTAGAGACATTTCCCCATGCAGCTGACTACGCACACGCGCTCGAATGGGCTGGCATGCGCCCGGCCACGCCAACGGGCGTGCCGCTGATTGGCGCCAGTCGCTATCGCAACCTGTGGCTGAACCTGGGCCACGGCGCGCTTGGCTTTACCCTGGCCTGCGGCAGCGGCCAATTGCTGGCCGAATTGATCGACCAGCGCACCCCTTCCATTGATATGCAGGGCCTGACGCCCCGCGCCGCTTGAGGATGCAGCCGTGACCATTACCCGAATCAACAGCAACGAACGACTCAGCGGTGCCGTGACGTTCAAGGAACTGGTGTTCCTTTCGGGCCAGGTGCCCGGCGACGGCCTGGATGTGGCCACCCAGACCCGGGAAGTGCTGGCCAGGATTGATACGCTGTTGGCCGAGGCGGGCAGCGATAAGGACCACTTGCTCAACGCGACGATCTACCTGAAGGACATCGCTGCCGGTTTTACGCCGATGAATGAAGTCTGGTCCGCATGGCTCTCGCCAGGCATGGCGCCCACGCGCACTACCTTGCAAGCAGAGCTGGCGCGGCCGAGTGTGCTGGTGGAAATCAGCGTGATTGCAGTCCGTAAATAACCTCAAAGACCCACGGAGAATAACAATGAAAACAATCCTGTTGACCAGCTGCGCGCTGGGGCTTTTGTTGAGCGCACAGGCCCATGCAACCGAAGCGCCACTGGAGGGCACTTTGAGCAAGATCGCCAGCGCCAAGTCCATCACCCTTGGCTACCGCGATGCGTCGGTGCCGTTTTCCTATGTGGGGGATAACAGTGGTAAACCGATGGGCTACTCGGTGGACCTGGCAAACAGGATTGTCGAGCGTATTCAGCAGAAAACCGCAGTGGGCGACCTCAAGGTGAAGTACAACCTGGTGACGTCCCAAACCCGCATCCCGCTGGTGCAGAACGGCACTGTCGACCTGGAGTGCGGCTCCACCGGCGTGACGGCTGAGCGCCAGAAGCAGGTGGCATTCTCCTACGGGTTTATCTATGTAAAGGGCCAGTTGCTCACGGCCAAGGACAGTGGGATCAAAGGCTTTGCCGACCTTGCGGGCAAGAATGTGGTGACCACTGCCGGCACCACCAATGAGCGCTTTCTCAAAAGTTATAACGCTGAACACAAAGCCAATATGTTCGTGATCAGCGCCAAGGACCATGGCGAAGCGTTCAAGATGCTCGAGACTGGCCGGGCCGTAGCGTTCTATATGGACGACGCGTTGCTCTACGGCGAGCGCGCCAAGGCCAAGGACCCGCATCACTGGGTGGTCGTCGGCGAGGAGCAGTCGCGGGAGATCTACAGCTGCATGGTGCGCAAGGATGACCCGCAGTTTCTCGCGGTGGTCAACGAAACCCTGGGCGAGCTGTACCGCTCGGGAGAGATCAACGGGATTTACCAGCGCTGGTTCGAGCAGCCGATTCCGCCCAAGGGCTTGAACCTGGAGTTCCCGATGACCAGCGAGTTGAAAGCGATCATCGCCAAGCCGGTGAGTGACCCAGTGGAGTAAGCCTGGGGTAACCCGATAAAACTGTGGGAGCAGGCAAGCCAGCTCCTACAGTTGATTGGGTTTACAGGGTGAGGTTAGAAGTCGCCCCAGAGTTGTTGGGCGACGGAGAGTGCGACGACGGGCGCGGTCTCGGTACGCAACACCCGCGGGCCGAGGCGAGCGGCGTGGTAGCCGGCGCCCTGGGCGGTCTCGACTTCATTGTCGGTGAGCCCACCCTCGGGGCCGATCAAGAACGCCAGGCTCGATGGCTTGGCGTGGCTGATCATCGGTTCTGCCACCGGGTGCAGCACCAGCTTCAAATCCGCCTCGGTTTGCTTGAGCCAGTCTGCCAGCAAGAGCGGGGGGTGAATCACCGGCACCGTCGAACGCCCACATTGCTCACACGCACTGATTGCCACCTGGCGCCAGTGCAGCAAGCGCTTGTCGGCGCGTTCGTCTTTGAGGCGCACTTCGCAGCGCTCGCTGAAGATCGGTGTGATGGCATTGACGCCCAGTTCAGTGGCCTTCTGGATCGCCCAATCCATGCGCTCGCCCCGGGACAGGCCCTGGCCGAGGTGAATATGCAGGGGCGATTCGGCCTGGCCGGCAAAGCTATCCGTGAGTTGCACGGTGACGCGTTTTTTACCGACTTCCAGCAAGGTGCCACGAAACTCCTGGCCGGAGCCGTCGAACAATTGCACGGCATCGCCTTCACTCATGCGCAGCACACGGCTGATGTAATGCGCCTGGGCTTCGGGCAGTTCGTGGTCACCGAGACTCAGCGGGGTGTCGGTGAAAAAGCGGGACAGTCTCATGTCTGTTCTCTGAAGAGGTTGTTTATGTAGGAGCGAGGGGGACGCCTAGTTCTTGCTCGCGAAAAATGTACATCCGACGCAGCGGTGCGCCTGGAATGCCTTCGCGAGCAAGCTCGCTCCTACAAGGATTTCGGCAATCAACCCGGATCACGGAAGCCCGGGTGAAAATCTTTGGGCACCGCCACACTGACCTTGCTGTTGGTGGCGATATCTATCCCCTCGCTGGCCACCTCGGCCAGAAAGTCGATCTGCTCCGGGGTAATCACATACGGCGGCAGGAAATACACCACGCTGCCCAGTGGCCGCAACAGCGCCCCGCGCTCCAGCGCGTGCTCGAAGACCTTCAGGCCACGGCGCTCCTGCCACGGGTAGGCGGCCTTGGTGGCTTTGTCCTGCACCATCTCGATGGCCAGCACCATGCCGGTCTGGCGCACTTCGGACACGTGAGGATGGTCGACCAAGTGCGCGGTGGCGGTCGCCATGCGCTGGGCCAGGGCCTTGTTGTTTTCGATGACGTTGTCTTCTTCAAAGATATCCAGCGTCGCCAACGCTGCCGCACAGGCCAGCGGGTTGCCTGTGTAGCTGTGGGAGTGCAGGAAGGCACGCAGGGTCGGGTAGTCGTCGTAGAAGGCGCTGTAGACCTCTTCGGTGGTGACCACGGCGGCCAGTGGCAGGTAACCGCCGGTGAGCGCCTTGGACAGGCACAGGAAGTCCGGGCGGATGCCGGCCTGTTCACAGGCGAACATGCTGCCGGTGCGGCCAAAGCCCACGGCGATCTCGTCGTGGATCAAGTGCACGCCATAGCGGTCGCAGGCTTCGCGCAGCAGCTTGAGGTACACGGGGTGGTACATGCGCATGCCACCGGCACCCTGGATCAGCGGCTCGACGATCACGGCAGCGACGGTGTCGTGATGCTCGGCCAGGGTCTGCTCCATCGCCAGGAACATGTTGCGCGAGTGTTCTTCCCAGCTCATGCCTTCGGGGCGCAGGTAGCAGTCCGGGCTCGGCACCTTGATAGTGTCGAGCAGCAACGCCTTGTAGGTCTCGGTAAACAGCGGCACGTCGCCCACCGACATCGCGGCGATGGTTTCGCCGTGGTAGCTGTTGGTGAGGGTGACGAAGCGCTTTTTGTTCGGCTGGCCGCGGTTGAGCCAGTAGTGGAAGCTCATCTTCAGCGCCACTTCGATGCAGGACGAACCGTTATCGGCGTAGAAGCAGCGGGTCAGCCCTTCGGGCGTCATCGCGACCAGGCGTTCGGACAGCTCGATCACCGGTTGATGGCTGAAACCGGCGAGGATCACGTGCTCCAGCTGATCGACCTGATCCTTGATACGCTGGTTGATCCGCGGGTTGGCGTGGCCGAATACGTTGACCCACCAGGAACTGACGGCATCGAGGTAGCGCTTGCCTTCGAAGTCTTCCAGCCATACGCCTTCACCGCGCTTGATGGGCACCAGGGGCAATTGCTGGTGGTCTTTCATCTGGGTGCAGGGATGCCACAGCACCGCGAGGTCGCGTTGCATCCACTGGTTATTCAAGCCCATCGGTGATCTCCTCGAAGCGGTCCTGCGGCGGGCGCAGGCGAAACAATCGCGCAAGCCTATGCAATGGTGGCTTGGGTCACAAGCCATTGTGGGGAAATTCGCGGTAAATGCAGGACGGTCTGTCACGTTTCCCAGGGATAGTCTTAATCCCTTGTTAATTTATGATGCCTAGCCTCGTTATCGTATTTTTCGATATTTCAAAGCAAAATTTTCCGCTTTAATTCGATAGGTAAAGCGCTAGTCTTGGGCACAGTTCTTACGGGATTAAGTACATGCAGCTACGTAATTCGCCGGCCCGCTATGGTTGGGTCAGCATGGTTCTGCACTGGGGTGTAGCCCTGGTGGTGTTCGGTTTATTTGCCTTGGGCTTGTGGATGGTCGGACTCGATTACTACAGCGCCTGGCGCAAAGATGCGCCCGACTTGCACAAGAGCATTGGCATCACGCTGTTCGCCATCATGCTGGTACGGATCGTCTGGCGCCTGGTCAGTCCGCCGCCTCCGCCGCTGGCCAGCTATAGCCGCATGACGCGGATCGGTGCCGCATTTGGGCACGCATTTCTTTATGTTGGGCTGTTTGCCGTGATGATTGCCGGTTACCTGATTTCCACCGCAGACGGTGTCGGTATCCCGGTGTTTGGCCTGTTTGAAATTCCTGCCGTGGTTTCCGGTCTACCGGACCAGGCAGATACCGCCGGTTGGGTGCACCTGTACCTCGCCTGGGTGTTGGTGGTCTTCGCTGGCTTGCACGGCGTGGCGGCACTGAAACACCATTTTATCGATCGTGATGCGACCCTTGCGCGAATGCTGGGACGCAAAGCCTGATGTTCAACCTCGACTCACAAGGAATAGAAAGCATGTTGAAAAAAACACTCGCTGCGCTGGCAATCGGTTCTGCCCTGCTGTCCGCAGGTTCGGCGATGGCCGCTGACTACGTGATCGACAAGGAAGGCCAGCACGCCTTCGTCGATTTCAAAATCAGCCACCTGGGTTACAGCTACATCACCGGTACCTTCAAGGACCTGGATGGCAAGTTCAGCTTTGACGCCGCCAAGCCCGAAGACGCCAAGATTGAAGTCAACGTGCGTACTGCCAGCGTGTTCTCCAACCACGCCGAGCGCGACAAGCACGTCAACAGCAAGGACTTCCTGGAGTCGGGCAAATTCCCTGATGCCAAGTTCGTTTCTACCAGCGTCAAGCCAACTGGCAAAAATGCTGATGGCAAGCTGACTGCTGATGTGACCGGGGACCTGACCTTCCACGGCGTGACCAAGCCGATCCTGGTCAAAGCCACGTTCCTGGGCGAAGGCAAGGATCCATGGGGCGGCTACCGTGCCGGCTTCGAAGGCACCACCAACATCAGCCGCAAGGAATTCAACAAGGACGGCATGGACGTAGGTCCACAGTCTGACAACGTGCAGTTGTACATCACGTTTGAAGGTGTGAAAGCGAAGTAATGCTTCGTATGTAGGAGCGAGCTTGCTCGCGAAGGCCGCAAGGACACCGCGTTAAACCAGGATGCCCGCGTTATCGTTGACGACCTTCGCGAGCTAGCTCCTACAGGCAAAAAAAACCCGTATCTCACGATACGGGTTTTTTTTATGCTTCGCGGTTGCGAGTCAGCAGCGCTGGTTTCTCACCACGAGGGCGGCCTGGCAGTTGATCCAACTGCTCAGGTGTCGGGAAGCGATCCGCTTTCGACTCCTTGTGGATGATCTTCGGCGCCGGGCCACCCCGTGGGTTTTGTACTGCAGGCTCGGACGAGCGAGGCTGATCGTCACGGGCAGGGCGGCGGTTGTTGCTGCGTGAATCTTCGCGACGGGCCTGGCCGTCACGCGGTGCGCCATTGCGCGGGCCGCTGCGCTTGGCAGGCGGGGTACCGGTGGTGCCGCCGCTGCTGTTGCGCGGGGCGTTCTGGCGACCGCCCTGCGGCTGGCCGCTACGTGGAGCGCCTGCGCCCTGGGCAGGAGCCCCTGGGCGACGGCCACGGCCCTGGGCCGGTTTGGCCTGGGGCACGTAGTCGACGCGGTTACCGAAGTTATCGATATCGTCGTCAAGGAACTCGTCCGGGGCGCGGTCGGCCGCGGCGCGTGGCGGCTGGCTCGGCTGGCGCTGTTCGCGGGCCGGGGTGCCTTCACGGGGCTTCTGCTCACGGGCCGGGCGTTCGCCACGGCTGCTGGTCGCGGATTTTTCCTTGCCCTTGTCCTTGCCTTTGTCGCGACGACCACCGCCACCACCGCCGCCGTTCGGGCCATCGCCCTTCGGACCACGTGGGTTGCGCGGGTTGCGCACATCCGGACGCTCGCGCGCTTCTGGCTTCTCGGCCTCCACGGCGCTGGCATCGAAGCCCATCAGGTCGCCATCGGCGATTTTCTGCTTGGTCATGCGCTCGATGCTTTTCAGCAGTTTTTCTTCGTCCGGCGCGACCAGCGAAATGGCCTCGCCCGAACGACCGGCACGGCCCGTACGGCCGATACGGTGCACATAGTCTTCATCGACGTTTGGCAGCTCGAAGTTGACCACGTGTGGTAACTGGTCGATATCCAGGCCGCGTGCGGCGATATCGGTGGCCACCAGGATACGCACGCTGCCGGCCTTGAAGTCGGCCAGGGCTTTGGTGCGCGCGTTCTGGCTCTTGTTGCCGTGGATGGCGACGGCGGTGAGGCCGTGCTTGTCCAGGTACTCGGCCAGGCGGTTGGCGCCGTGCTTGGTGCGGGTGAACACCAGCACCTGTTCCCAGGCACCCTGGGTGATCAGGTGCGCCAGCAGCGAGCGCTTGTGGCTGGCGGCAAGGCGGAACACGCGTTGCTCGATACGCTCGACCGTGGTGTTGGGCGGCGTGACTTCGATGCGCTCCGGGTTGTGCAGCAGCTTGCCGGCCAGGGCGGTGATGTCGTTGGAGAACGTTGCCGAGAACAGCAGGTTCTGACGTTTGGCCGGCAGGCGGGCGAGGACCTTTTTCACGTCATGGACAAAGCCCATGTCGAGCATGCGGTCGGCTTCGTCCAGCACGAGGATTTCCACGTGGGACAAATCGACGCTGCCTTGGCCGCACAGGTCGAGCAAGCGACCCGGGCAGGCCACCAGTACATCGACGCCACGGGACATGGCCTGAACCTGAGGGTTCATGCCGACGCCGCCGAAGATGCAGGCGCTGACGAACTTCAAGTCGCGGGCATACAGCTTGAAGCTGTCGTGCACCTGAGCGGCGAGTTCGCGGGTTGGGGTCAGGACCAGTACACGCGGTTGGCGCGGGCCGTGACGTTGGGATTTGTCCGGGTGACCGTTGGGAAACAACCGCTCCAGGATCGGGAGGGCGAAACCGCCGGTTTTACCAGTACCTGTCTGAGCCGCGACCATCAGGTCGCGACCTTGCAACACGGCGGGAATGGCCCGCTGTTGCACCGGAGTAGGCTCGGTATAGCCCGCTGCCTCGATGGCGCGGACTAAAGCCTCGGAGAGACCGAGGGAAGCAAAGGACATGAGTAATCCTGTTTTAGTTAGGGCTTGGCCCAAAGGGATAATCTTGCCGGGCGTGAATGGCGCTTAGGGGAGCGCAACCCCGTCCGGTCCTGCTGCGTCTGGCGGGCACTCCACCGGCTCGCGCGGGCTGCAAAGCTGCGCAGTAGCTGGGTTGGGTGCCGTTTTCAAGACCCGAGCGGCCGGGCGTAAGCCTGGCGGAAAGGCCGCAGTATAACAGAGCAATCACTGCGCGCTGCTTTCCTGCTGCTCAACGGCGTGTTCGGGGGCTGGTATGGGTGCCGTTTGCTCGTGCATCCGGCCATATTTGGCGCTCAATGTGGCATAGGCGGGCTCTTGCTTGAAGCGCTTGAGCTCGGCGGCAAAGCGTTGCACCAGCAGGTCCATGCCTGCGCCACGGCGTACCGCAAGAAATTGCTGCTGGCGGCTGACCACCACCGATGCCTGGCTGACTTTACCTTCCAGGCCCAGGGCCTTGAGCACGTGGTGCCCCACGCGCCGGTCAGTCACCACCATATCGACGCGCCCCAGCATGAGTTTGCCAAAGTTGGCTTCATGGCTGGGGGCGGGTTCGCGCTGGAAGGTGTTGGACTTACTGAACGCGTCGCCATAAAGGTAGCCAGGGGAAACGCCAACGGTCAGGCCGCGCAGGTCGTCGAGCGTGGCGGCGGGGTGAGGGCGTTCGTTGGCATAGAACAAGACAAATTCGACTTCCGACAACGGCTCGCTGGGATAGAGCAGCAACGCGTCGCGCTCCTGGCTGTGAAAGATATCCAGCGCGCCGTCGGCGTGGCCCTGCTCGAGCATCGCCAAGCAGCGCTTCCAGGGCAGGAACTGCCATTGCACCTCCACCCCCAGGCGCTGGAACACGATCAGGGTGGTTTCATAATCCAGGCCGGCCATGGTGCCGTTGTCTTCGTAGACATAGGGCGCCCAGGGTTCGGTGACAATGCGCAGTTTCTCGCCATGAGCGGCCAGGCTCAGGCAAGAAAACAGCACAGCGGTCAACAGCTTGAAGAGGACGGGCATACCCTGAGGTTACGACGCTCCCCGAAGAAAGAGAAGCTCTGGCACGCGCATTGGCGGGCGGTCTTACTTCGCGGGAGCGTTCAGCAGGTGTTCGTGGATCGCGGCCCGGCGCTCACCCAGAATCAAACGCACCACGGGGTTGGCGAACCAGTGTTCCAACTGGTGGGCATCAATCGGGCGCTTCTGGCGTTCTTCCTGGTTTTGTCGGGCCTTGTCCCACCAAACCGGGCCGCACGCCTGGTCGAACTCGTTTTCGTGTTCGTAGCAGCCGTAGAGAATCTCGCGGATGAACTGTTGCTGATGCTTGGGCAGCAGCAGGGTGATCAGCTTGTACATCAAACGCTGCAAACGCGGCGGGCGCGGCAGGTGCGAGGAGACTTGGCGCGTATCGGCCAGGGCTTGCACACTGGTGGGCGCGCTGGCGTGCTTGGCGATCCACGCCTTGACCTTGGCCCGGAACAGCTGTTTGCGGCTCCAGTAGTGGTGGATCAGGTCCGGGCACTCGCGCACCTTGAGGGTACGGTAGGCGGCGATGGACAGGCAGAACTCTTCCAGGGTGTAGGCGCCCTGGGCGTGGGGGAACAGTTCATCCATCAACTCGATGGAGTGGTCGAGGATGTGCGCATCCTGTTGGGTCAGGCCCATGACGCCGGAGTTGAGGGTCATCATGTCATCGTCGGCCACGCCCATGTCCAGCAGGCGCTGGCGCAGGGCGGTGTAGAGGATGCTTTCGTGATTGTCGCCGTACTTGGTGTAGAAAGCGTTGCACAGCAGGGTGCCGGGCTGTACGCGTTCGAACAGGGCCATGGGCGAATGATGGAAGAAGGTGTCGGTGTCGATGAGCAATGCTACCGGGGATTCTTGCAGCACCTGGCGCAGCACCACGTGTTTGGTGCGAAAGTGATAGCCGTGGGGCTCGCTCCAGCGTTTGCGGGTGGCCTCGTCCAGCGGGCGGACGCGCACCGGCAGCAAGCGATAGGGTTCGGGGTTGTCGCTGAATACCTGAATGTCGATGTTCGCGTCCGGCGTGTCCTGCAGGAATGCCAGTGCGCTGGCGATGCTGAATACGGCTTCCTGATGGTAGGTGTCGGCGCCGAAGACCAGGTAGACCAGTTGCGGGCGGGACGTCGAGGGCACTGTATTCATGGACTGCGGGGTTCCGTGGGTAACGTAAAACGACAAAGGCCCTCGTCAGAACGAGGGCCTTGGTACAACCGGTCAAGCGTTAACGTGGCAGCTTGAGGTTGTTCCAGATGGCAAGGCTGGGTTCAGCCTGGTTCAGGGTATAGAAATGCAACCCTGGTGCACCACCTTGCAACAATTGCTCACACATCTCGGTGATGACCTGCTCGCCGAACGCCTGGATGCTTTTGACGTCATCGCCATAGGCTTCCAGTTGCTTGCGCACCCAGCGCGGGATCTCGGCACCGCAGGCGTCGGAGAAGCGCGCCAGCTTGCTGTAATTGGTGATCGGCATGATGCCCGGCACGATCGGGATGTTCACGCCCATCGCCCGTACACGCTCGACGAAGTAGAAGTAGCTGTCGGCGTTGAAGAAATACTGGGTGATCGCACTGTCGGCGCCGGCATTGGCCTTGCGCACGAAGTTCTGCAAATCGTCTTCGAAATTGCGCGCCTGGGGGTGCATCTCCGGGTAAGCGGCTACTTCGACATGGAAGTGATCGCCACTTTCTTCGCGGATGAAGCTCACCAGATCGTTGGCGTAGCGCAGCTCACCGCTGGCCATGCCCATACCCGATGGCAGGTCGCCACGCAGGGCAACGATGCGCTTGATGCCGGCGGCTTTGTATTGGGTCAGCAGGCTACGCAGGTCGGCCTTGCTGTCGCCCACGCAGGACAAATGCGGAGCGGCGGGAACTTTGACTTCACTTTCAAGCTGCAACACGGTGTTGATCGTGCGATCACGGGTCGAACCGCCAGCGCCGTAGGTGCAGGAGAAGAAGTCAGGGCTGAAGCTGGCCAACTGCTTGGCAGTTGCCATCAGTTTTTCATGCCCAGCATCGGTCTTGGTCGGGAAGAACTCGAAGCTGTAGCGACGGTCTTGGGACATGGTCATACCCTTGGAAACTCGAAAGCCTGGAAGGCATACACAATCGATGCGGGTGCCTGGCTTTCTGTGGGAGCTGGCTTGCCTGCGATAGCATCCGCTCGGTGTTACTGGAACACCGAGGCGTCTGCATCGCGGGCAAGCCCGGCTCCCACAGAAGAGCCGGCGCCAGCAAGGCCGATCAGTAGCGGTAAGCGTGCGGCTTGAACGGGCCTTCAACCGTCACGCCGATGTAGTCGGCCTGGGTCTTGGTCAGTTGAGTCACCACGCCGCCGAAGCCGCGGACCATTTCCAGGGCCACTTCTTCGTCGAGTTTCTTCGGCAGTACTTCCACAGTCAGGCGCTCGGCTTTCTGGGCTGGCGACAGGTCGGCGTACTTCTGTTCGAACAGGAAGATCTGCGCCAGCACCTGGTTGGCGAACGAGCCATCCATGATGCGGCTTGGGTGACCAGTGGCGTTGCCCAGGTTCACCAGGCGGCCTTCGGCCAGCAGGATCAGGTAGTCATCGTTCTGTGGGTCGAAATCACCAGCGCCGGTACGGTGAACCTTGTGTACCTGCGGCTTCACTTCTTCCCATGCCCAGTTCTTGCGCATGAAAGCGGTGTCGATCTCATTGTCGAAGTGACCGATGTTGCAGACAACGGCGCGCTTCTTCAGGGCCTTGAGCATGTTCGCATCGCACACATTCACGTTACCGGTGGTGGTGACGATCAGGTCGATCTTGCCCAGCAGGGCTTTGTCGATGCTGGCTTCGGTGCCGTCGTTCTGGCCGTTGATGAACGGCGAAACCACTTCGAAACCGTCCATGCAGGCTTGCATGGCGCAGATCGGGTCGACTTCGGAGACCTTGACGATCATGCCTTCCTGACGCAGGGACTGGGACGAGCCCTTGCCCACGTCACCGTAGCCGATCACCAGGGCTTGCTTGCCCGACAGCAGGTGGTCGGTGCCGCGCTTGATCGCATCGTTCAGGCTGTGACGGCAGCCGTACTTGTTGTCGTTCTTGCTCTTGGTCACCGAGTCGTTGACGTTGATGGCCGGGATTTTCAGCTCGCCCTTGGCCAGCATGTCCAGCAGGCGGTGTACGCCGGTGGTGGTCTCTTCGGTCACGCCGTGGACGCGGTCGAGGATCTGCGGGTATTTCTTGTGCAGCAACTCGGTGAGGTCGCCGCCGTCGTCAAGGATCATGTTGGCATCCCAAGGCGCGCCATCTTTGAGGATGGTTTGCTCCAGGCACCACTCGTACTCTTCTTCGGTCTCGCCTTTCCAGGCGAATACCGGGATACCGGCAGCAGCGATAGCGGCAGCGGCCTGGTCTTGAGTCGAGAAGATATTGCAGGACGACCAACGCACTTCGGCACCCAGAGCAACCAGGGTTTCGATCAGCACGGCAGTCTGGATGGTCATGTGGATGCAGCCGAGAATCTTGGCGCCCTTGAGCGGCTGCTCAGCGGCGTACTTGCGGCGCAGGCCCATCAGGGCTGGCATTTCGGATTCGGCGATAAAGGTTTCGCGACGGCCCCAGGCAGCAAGGGACATGTCGGCGACTTTGTAGTCGTTGAAATCTGCAGGCGTCATTACAGCGCTCATAGAGAGCCTCCATTCGTAGTGTGCGAATGGGCGCCGTTGTGCGTTTAGTATCAGGCCAGGGCAACCAGGCCGGACAACGCCCCATCCGAGCCTGACAGGTTGAACCTGCTGCAGCGCCCCTCGGACAGGTGGCGGGAGAACGGTATCAATCGAAGATGACCGTTTTGAAGCGGAGGCGATTATAGCCGTGTAAGCGGCACTTCCCAAGCCTTTCTGTCGGCGGCATGAAGATCGTTCATGGGCTTGATAGCTAATGGTTCATAGAGCTTGGGTCCTTGCTCTGCCATGATGTTGCCTATCATTTGGCAAGACGCTTTGGAGTGACCATGAACTTCCACACCCGCAAATGGGTAAAACCCGAAGACCTCAACCCCAACGGCACACTGTTCGGCGGCAGTCTGTTGCGCTGGATCGACGAAGAAGCGGCCATCTACGCCATTGTCCAACTCGGCAACCAGCGCGTGGTCACCAAGTACATCTCGGAAATCAACTTTGTCAGCGCCTCGCGCCAGGGCGACATCATCGAGCTGGGGATCACGGCCACCGAGTTTGGTCGTACCTCTATTACCCTGACCTGTGAAGTGCGTAACAAGATCACGCGCAAAAGCATCCTGACGGTAGAAAAAATGGTCTTCGTCAACCTCGGCGAAGACGGTTTGCCCGCGCCTCACGGCCGTACAGAGATCAAGTACGTCAAGGATCAGTTCCAGGAAGACGGCCTCAGCGAGTAATCCCGCGCAGGACCAGTGAACGCTCTTCATCAACCATAGGTCGTACCTGAACATCGCCCCCCGTTCAGGTATCACCATGGCTACGCAAGAAGACGGCAAGACCCCCAACCTGTCCCAGGAAGAGCAGCAGGACGTCGACAAGAACCAGCCGCCCCGCGCAGCGGTATTGCACGAAATCATTCGTACCCAGGGCGACCAGGAGCTGGAGCGCAGTGTCGCCGCGTTGTGGTGGTCGGCCTTGGCAGCCGGGCTGACCATGGGCTTGTCACTGATGGCCATGGGGCTGCTCAATTCACGCCTGCCTGAGGGCGAAGCCTTCAAGGTAATTGCCAGCTTCGGCTACTGCGCGGGCTTCCTCGCGGTGATCCTGGCACGCCAGCAACTGTTTACCGAAAACACCCTGACCGCCGTGCTACCGGTGATGAGCAAGCCAACCCTGGCGAATGCCGGGCGTCTGTTGCGGCTGTGGTCAGTGGTGCTGGTGGGCAACCTGTGTGGCACCTTGCTGGTGGCATACGTGATGCTGCACCTGCCGATCTTCGATACCAAGACCGACCTGGCCTTCCTCGAGATCGGGCGCAAGGTCATGGAGAACGACCCCGCGCAGATGTTCGCCAAGGGCATCGTCTCCGGTTGGATGATCGCCACCATGGTCTGGATGATCCCGTCGATGGAGAGTGCCAAGCTGTGGATCATCATTCTGATCACCTACTTCATGGCTCTGGGTGACTTCACCCATATCGTCGTCGGTTCAGCCGAAGTGTCCTACCTGGTATTTGCCGGCGAGTTGCCATGGAAGGATTTCTGGCTGGTCTTCGCCGGGCCGACCCTGGCCGGCAACATCATCGGCGGCAGTTTCATCTTCGCGTTGATCAGCCATGCGCAGGTTCGCAGCGAAAGCAGCCTGCCAGGTAAAAAGGCTGCGGACCCGAGGCATCCGCAGCAGATCAACAAGGATCAGTGATGCTCAGGCGTGGCCTGGGGTTCGTCCCGGGTCACGTGCTTGACCAGCTTGCCGATGCTCAACCCCTGCAACAGGATCGAAGACAGCACCACGATGTAGGTGATGCTCAGCAACAAGTCACGCTCCGGGCCCAGAGGCAGGGCCAAGGCCAGTGCCACCGAAACCCCGCCGCGCAAGCCACCCCAGGTAAGGATACGGATAGTGCCGCGCGGTACCGTGCGCCAACGGCGCAGCAACAGGATCGCCGGGGCCACGGTCAGCAGGCGCGAGAGCAGGATCGCCACTGCCAGCAGGCTGGCCGCGAACACGTGCAGCCAGTTGAATGGCAATAGCAGCAGCTCCATGCCGATCAGCGCAAACAGCAAGGCATTGAGCATGTCATCGAGCAGTTCCCAGAAACCATCCAGGTAGCGACGCGTCATGTCGTTCATCGCCAGTTTGCGCCCCAGGTTGCCGATGATCAGCCCCGCGACCACCATCGCAATCGGTGCGGACACATGCAGCTCCGAGGCCATGGCCGAGCCGCCGATCACCAGGGCGAGGGTCAGCATGACTTCGATCTGGTGCTGTTCGATGCTCTTGATCATCAGGTACACGAGATAGCCGATCAGCCCGCCAAACAGCACGCCGCCAATGGCTTCGTGGGCAAACAGCATGGCCGTGGCGCTCACGGTGGGCGTCTCACCCAACTGCGCGATACCCAGCAGTACGGTAAACACCACCACGGCGGTGCCGTCATTGAACAGCGATTCGCCGACGATGGTGGTTTTCAGCGGTTTGGAGGCATTGGCGGTCCGTAGCACGCCGAGCACCGCAATGGGATCGGTAGGGGATATCAGGGCACCGAACAGCAGGCAGTAAAGGAAACTCACGTGCCAGCCAAACAGGGCGAAGATGTAGTACGCCAGGCTGCCGATGACCACGGTGGCGATCAATACGCCAAAGGTTGCCAGCAGGCCGATGGGCCAGCGGTAGCTGCGCAAGTCGTTCAAGTTGACGTGCAAGGCGCCGGCGAACAGCAGGAACGACAGCATCCAGTTCATCAGCAAATCGCCGAAGTCGATCTGGCCGATCAACTGCTGGATACGTTCTTCCAGGCCTGGGTAGCCGAGCACGCTCAGGCCTTGCAGGATCAGCGAGAACAACAGTGCGGTGACCATCACGCCAATGGTGGGCGGCAGGCCGATCAAGCGGAAGTTCACATAAGTGAGCAGGGTGGTGAGGCAGATGAAGGCGGCGACAAGTTCAAGCATCCGGGGTCCTTGGAGCAGGGAAATATAGGCGCACGGGGTGCGTCGAATCGGTAGTTAGTATAAACAGGTGCTGTTACATGACGTATCAATTAAGGAGGTTCTGGTGGTAGCGACAGCCCTGGTGCTGGTAGCGGCGCTGTTGCATGCGACGTGGAACACCTTGATCAAGTTCAGTGGCGAGCGCCTTTTAGTCATTGCCTGCATGGACAGTGTGGCACTGCTGTTCGTGGTATTCGCGGTGGGCTTCGTGTCCTGGCCGCCGCTGGACATCTGGCCGTGGATCATTGCTTCTGCGTTGTTTGAGTTGCTCTATCGCTATTTGTTGATCCAGGCCTATCGGGTGGGTGACCTGGGCCTGGTGTATCCGTTGATGCGCGGTTTGTCGCCGCTGGTGGTGCTGGTGCTGACCCTGGTGTTTGCCGGCGAAGTATTGAATACCCAGCAGATTCTGGGGATTCTGCTGATTCCGTTCGGCATGGTGTGCCTGCTGTGGCAGGGCGGCGGCGGTGACCGGTTGCCCTGGTCGATGCTACCGGTGGTGGTATTGATTGGTCTGTGCATCGGCTGCTACACCTTTCTGGACGGGCAGGCGCTGCGGCGCTGGTCGCATCCGCTGGATTATCTGGTGTGGCTGACGCTGATCAGCGCCTGGCCGTTTCCGTTGCTGGCGCTGGTGCGCAAGCGTGCGGCCTTCAGCCTGTTCTGGCGCACCCAGTGGCGGTTGGGCTTGAGCGTGGGGCTGTGCGTGTTGTTGAGCTACGCTTTGGTACTTTGGGCCATGCAGTTGGGCTCGATTGCCGAAGCCGCCGCGCTGCGCGAAGTCAGTGTGATTCTGGTGGTGCTGTTCGGCATGCGTTACTTGAAAGAACCTTTTGGCCGTCCACGGCTCATAGCCTGTGGGTTGGTGTTGATTGGCATGTTGGTGATGAAACTCTAACCGTCGGATAAAACTAAAAGGAATCGGTGATGACAGTCGCTTTATGGTGTGTATTGATCGCAATCTTTCTGCCGTACATTTGCACCGGTGTGGCCAAGTTCAGCACAGGCAAGTTCGGGCCACGGGATAACCACGACCCGCGTGCCTTCCTCGATAGCCTGGAAGGCGTCGCCAAGCGTGCTCATAGCGCGCAACTCAACAGTTTCGAAGTGACCCCGGCGTTTGCCGCTGCAGTCATCATTGCGCACCTGGCCGGCAACGCCGAACTGGTGACGATCAACGTGCTGGCAGTGCTGTTTATCACCAGCCGCCTGCTGTACATCATTTGCTACCTGGCGGACTGGGCGATCTTGCGTTCGCTGGTGTGGGCCGTGGGTATGGCGTTGATTGCGAGTTTCTTCTTCGTTTCGATGTAAGGGGTGTTGTAGGAGCGAGCTTGCTCGCGAAGAACGTCAACGATAACGCGTGCTTCCTGAGTAAGCGCGGCGCCTGTGCGTTTTTCGCGAGCAAGCTCGCTCCTAAAAAAAGCGCCAGTGATTGTCAGGTTCCGGCAGGCGCATCCGGCACCTGGGGCAACGCCGCGCCTTTGGGCCACAGCATCCAGATCTGCCCTTGCTGTTTCATATTCCCCGCCAACTCGCCTGCGGCATTGCCTGTGCCCCAGAACAGATCTGCGCGCACTTCTCCGGTGATTGCGCCGCCGGTATCCTGCGCGGCGACGGGGCGTGCCAGTGGCGTGCCGTCTGGTTTGGTGGTCGACAACCACAACAGGCTGCCCAGCGGAATCACCTTGCGATCCACTGCCACACTGTAGCCAGCGGTCAATGGCACGTTCAGCGAACCGCGCGGGCCTTCGTTGCTGTCGGGGCGGGCGCTGAAGAATACGTAGCTGGGGTTGCTCGCCAACAGTTCTGGAATGCGCTGCGGATGGGCCTTGGCCCAGGCGCTGATGGCGCCCATGGTCACGTCTTCTTTTTTCAGTTCGCCTTGTTCCACCAACCAACGGCCAATAGGGCGGTACGGGTAGCCGTTCTGGTCGCCGTAACCCACACGCAGTTGACGCCCGCCGGCCAGTTGAATACGCCCCGAGCCCTGGATTTGCAGGAACTGCAGGTCCATCGGGTCGGTCAGCCAGGCGATCGGCTTGGCGGTGGAGCCTTGGCTGTTGAGAGTGCTGGCGTCGTCATACGGCTTGAGCACACGGCCTTCCAGGCGCCCGCGCAGGCGCTTGCCCTTGAGCTCCGGATAGATGCTTTCGAGGTTGACGACAATCAGGTCGTCCGGCACGCCGTATACCGGCACATGGGCGGTGGCGGTCTTGGTCAGGCTGCCGGGGTAGACCGGCTCGTAATAACCCGTGATCAAGCCGTTTGGCGTGTTGTTGGCCGAACGCAGGCCGAAGACATCCAGGTGTTCCTTGAGAAAGCTACGAACCGCTACGGCATCGCCCGGTACGCTGGCCGCTGTCGCGCAGGTCGGGCCCCAGATCGGGTCGGCCTTGAGGCGCTGGCAGGCGCTGCGCCAGGATTCAAACCCGGCGAGCAAGTCGCTGTCGGAAACGCTCGGCAGGGCTTCCCACGGTGCGCTCACATAGGTGGCAACGGCGTGAGGTTTGGTTGGCTCCTGGGCAACTTCTTTATCGGTGTCTTTACCGGCATCGCAGCCGGCCAGTAGCGCGAACATTGGCAGAGCCCAAGCCAGGCGGCGGCCCCAGGGTTTGAAGGTGACATTCATGCAAGCAATTCCTGAAACGATTGCCCGCGCTTCACTGCATCCGGGCAACCTTATTATTAATAGGGCTATTGGTCTTTGTGGGCGGTGCGAGGATACTGGCCGCCGTTTCCCGTGACCTTGAAGCCATGATGATGTTAAAAAAACTGACCGTTGTATTGCTGGCCTGCCTGGCTTTGTCTGCCTGTGGCGGTGTTGATCCCAATTCCCCCCTGGGCCAGCGCAAGGCGATCTTCAAGCAGATGCTCAAGACCGGTGAAGACCTGGGCGGCATGCTGCGCGGACGTATCCCATTTGATGGCGCCAAGTTCGCCGAGGGTGCGGTCAAGCTGGATGCGTTGTCCCATGAACCGTGGAAACATTTCCCGAGCGTACGCGAAGAAGACCACACCAGTGCCAAAGATGATGTGTGGCAAAAACAGGCGCAGTTCCAGCAACTGGCCCGCGAACTTGAGGCGGCCACCGGTGAATTGGTGATCGCCAGCCAGGTGCAGCCTTATAAAGCCAGTAGCCTTCAACCTCCGGTGCAAAAAGTTGAAGATGCCTGCAGCGCCTGCCATAAACAGTTCCGCGATCATTGATCGGTTTTACTGGTCGAGTTCTTCCACTGCGTCCTGCAGCTCTTTACGCGAGTCGGCCAGTTTCTCCTTACGCTTGTTGATCTTGTCCGGGTCGCCTTTTTTCATGGCTTTGTCGAGGTCGGCCTGACGGCGGCTGACTTCGTGCTTGGCGTCGAGCACCTTGTTTTCACGTTCTTTCTTCAAGCCGGCATCGGTGCAGTGGGCGGTAACTTCGGCCAGGGCTTTTTCCAGGCCAGCCTGTTGCGCGCTGTTGCCGTGGGCCTTGGCTTGTTCGATCTGGCTGCTGATGGCCTGGCGCTTGGCGGCGCAGCCGGTGAGGGGTTGTGCGTCTTCGGCGGCCAACAGCGGCGTGGCCATGAAGCTCGCGAAGGTCAGCAAGGCAAAGGGGGCGAGAAATTTCATATAAGACTCCAGGTTCGCAATCAGGTGGGGGAGGGGATCAAAACCCATCTATCCCGGCTCCGCGTAATGTTTCAGCCAAGGCTTGTACCTGCGGGTCGCGAAAAAAAGCGCTGAGTTGCGCCGCGCGTCCCGGGCCGATGCCATCTGAGGCCAGCCAGGCTTGAGTGTCTTTGGCGACCAGCGTCTGCCAGTCTCCTTCCAGGTTGTTGCGCGCCGCCGGCGGCACGCCCAAGGCCTTGAGCCATAGTGAAAAAGGGCGTTGCCGGGCGCTTTGAATACTGTCGAGCACCCGCGCACGGGTACGCTCGCCTAAGCCCTCAATGGTAGCAAGCTCGGCCGCATCAAGTGTCAACCAATCGAGAAAGCCTGCGATTAGACCGGCCTGGATCAATACGTTCCAGGTTTCGCGCCCCATGTGGGGCAAGGCCAGGCCGTGTTTACCGCTCAGCCAGGTGAGGCGGGCGAGCAGTTGGTCTTCGCAGCCAGGGTCCAGTTGCCAGCAGCTCAAGGCGTGGAAGTCTTGAGCGTTGGGTACCTGCACGTCCACGCGTGTCTCGTTGCGCAGGATCACCTCGTCCAGTCGCGGTATGACCTGGCCCGCCAGGCTGATCGACACGTGATCGCCGGGGCGGATATCCAGGGCTTGCCAGCGTTTCAGGGAGCCGACGCTCACTCGGCTGATCTGCCGATCATCCAGCCGTACGGGCTCCAATTCGAGGATAGGTGTAATACGCCCGGTACGTCCCACCCTGAACTCGACCTTGCGCACCAGGGCCAGTGCCTTGATAGCCGGGTACTTCCAGGCAACCGACCAGTAGGGCGCACTGGCTTGCCAGCGCTCGGCGGGCGCTCGCGCAGCCTGGTGCAGCACCACGCCGTCGCTGGCGAAGGGTAATGGCGCGTTGTACCAATGCGTGCGCCAATGCGCAGCTTCGCTGATGGTGCTGACGGGTTGGCTGTACTGTTGGCTATCGGTGAAGCCCCAGCGCGCCAAGGTGGCAAGGTGTTCGGTGAAGTCCGTCGGGCCGTCTGGCCACGCCCAGACGAACAGGCCGATCCCGGCAGCCTCGGCATCGCTCAACCGACGACGGTTCATCAGGCCAGCCACTTTGCTGCGTGCATTGAGCCCGCCCTTGAGCGATTGCACATGGTGGTTGAGGCGCCAATAGAGTTCGCCTTGCAGCACCACATCAACGGCGTCGGGCAACTGTTGGACAATGCCGGGGATCTTGACGGCGGAGGCTGACCAATCGTGGCCAAGCAGGCCGTCGCCCCGACTGATGAGCTGATGCAAGCGGCCCTGGCGATACACCAGTGTCACCGCAACGCCATCGACCTTGGGTTGGACCCAGACATCCTGTCGAGTGCTGAGCCAGTCACTGACGGCCGGCTCGCTCGGCAGCTTTTGCAGGCCAGTGTGTGCGGCCGGGTGAGGTAAGGTACCGCGCGCACTGGCCAGCGGGTTATCAGGCTTGGGTGTCTGCTCGCGAGTGCATTCTTGCCAATGCGCCAGGCGTCTGCGGGCCTGGTCGTAGAGCTCATCGCTGATCAGGGCTTGGCCCTGTCGATGGTAGCTGTCGTCCCACTGCTGGATTTGCCTGGACAGGGTTTCCAGCTGTGAGTGAACGTCATCGGGGCAGGTTTCGGCCCAGGCCCAGGCGGGTGCGGCGCTTATGAGAACAGCCAGTAATACGTGCATCATGAGCATCCTTGCTCGAAAAGGGGGGCCAGCCTAAGTGATCCGTGCGCCCACAAAAAAGCCCCGACCGAGCGGGGCTTTTTACCGGGTGTTTCTGTTTACTTGAACAGGCCGCCCAAGGCCTTCACAGCATCATTGTTTTCAGCCTTGGCCTGCTGCTTCTGCTGCTTGGCGTCGACTTTTGCCTGGCTGTCGGCGAGTTTGTTGCAAGCTTTGTTGACCTGCTCCAACGCAGTCTCATACGCCCGCACTTTCAGCAGATCGTTCTTGGCATTGGCCGCGTCGATCTTGGCTTGCAGGTCTTTGGGTTGCTGCTGGCAGTCGCCGGCATTGCCGCCACCGAGCTGGGCACTCAGGGCACCGCTCAAAGCGTTCAGGTCAGCGGCCTGGGCCGACAGGGTGAACAGGCTGAGCAGAAGGGCGGCAGGGGCGAGCGTGGAAATGCGCATGAAAACCTCAATGTTCGATTGCCTGCGCGCTTATCCATCCCGGGCGGGCGCAGTGCAATATCCAAATAAGGTGAAGGGCCCGAGAGGGCGCGGATTCTAGTGGGCCATCATTTGGCCTGCAAGCCTTGGATCCAAAAAAGCCCGAAGTGGTCCTGCAGGCAACAAAAAGCCCCGCCAGGCAGACCTGGCGGGGCTCTATTTGCCGCGAACGATTACAGGCCGGCGGCGGTACGCAGGTCGTTGGCGCGGTCGGTTTTTTCCCAGGTGAAGGTGCTGAAGGTGTCATCACCCACAGTCTTCTGCGCAGGGGTGCGGCCGAAGTGGCCGTAGGCTGCGGTTTCCTGGTACATCGGGTGCAGCAGGTCGAGCATGGTGGTGATTGCGTAAGGGCGCAGGTCGAAGATCTCACGCACCAGCTTGACGATCTTGTCATCGCTGATCTTGCCGGTGCCGAAGGTGTTCAGCGAGATCGACGTAGGCTGGGCCACGCCAATGGCGTAGGAAACCTGGATTTCGCAGCGCTCGGCCAGGCCGGCAGCCACGATGTTCTTGGCCACATAACGACCGGCGTAAGCCGCAGAACGGTCAACCTTGGAAGGGTCCTTGCCGGAGAATGCACCACCGCCGTGACGGGCCATGCCGCCGTAGCTGTCGACGATGATCTTGCGGCCGGTCAGGCCGCAGTCGCCCACGGGGCCACCGATGATGAACTGGCCGGTCGGGTTGATGTGGAACTGGGTGTCCTTGGTCAGCAGTTCGGCAGGCAACACATGCTTGACGATCAGCTCCATCACGCCTTCACGCAGGTCGGCGTAGGACACGTCCGGGTTGTGCTGGGTCGACAGTACGACGGCGTCGATGCCCACGACTTTGCCGCCTTCGTAGCGGCAGGTCACCTGGGACTTGGCGTCAGGGCGCAGCCATGGCAGTACGCCGGATTTACGCGCCTCGGCCTGGCGTTGTACCAGCTGGTGCGAGAAGGTAATCGGCGCGGGCATCAGTACGTCGGTTTCGTTGCTGGCGTAGCCGAACATCAGGCCCTGGTCGCCGGCGCCCTGGTCTTCAGGCTTGGCCCGGTCAACGCCCTGGTTGATGTCCGGGGACTGCTTGCCGATGATGTTCATCACACCGCAGGTTGCGCCGTCAAAGCCGACGTCGGAGCTGTTGTAGCCAATGTCGGTGATTACGTCACGCACGATCTGCTCCAGGTCGACCCAGGCAGTGGTGGTAACTTCGCCGGCGATGATCGCCACGCCCGTTTTCACCAGCGTCTCGCACGCCACACGGGCGAACTTGTCTTCAGCGATGATAGCGTCCAGCACCGCGTCAGAAATCTGGTCGGCGATTTTGTCCGGATGCCCTTCAGACACGGACTCGGAGGTGAAAAGGGAGTATTCGCTCATCTCGATGTTTTCCTGATATTTACCGATGGTGAGTGTCGCCAGCCGGTCGCTGAAAATGGCGGACCTGAATCTGGAAACCATTACGTAAACCTACATAGAGGCTTTCCCCGGGAACGAGTCCCGCAGCGGTGGCCCAACGGGCCAGATCGTCCTGTTCAAAACCCAGCCAGAGATCACCGCAGGCCTCCTTGGCCCAATTCTGGTTGTGGCTGCATAAATCCGTAACCAGGAGGCTACCGCCGGGGTGCAGCAACCCGGCCATTTGCTTGAGAGCTTCTGCCGGTGCGGCGAAATGGTGCAAGACCATGTTCAGCACCACGCAATCGGCTCGCAGGCCGGTGTCACTCAGGGCGTCGGCCAACTGCAGGCGCACATTTCCCAAGGCTTCGCGCTCACAGAGTTGGCGCGCCAGTTCAAGCATCGCCGGGCTGTTATCCAGCGCGGTCACCTGCTCGAAGCGGCGCGCCAGTTCGGGCAGGAAACCGCCGTCGCCAGGGCCGACTTCCAAGGCCGTGGCCTCTTCACTGAAGCTCAGCTTGTCCAGCAGCGCCAGTACGCTTTCGCGGTACTGTGCCAAGCCGGCGATCAGATCCTGCTGGGCGCGAAACTTATCGGCCACCCGTGAGAAAAAATCCTGGCTGGCGGCGGCGCGTTGCCCGTGCACCTGGCCGATACGCGATTGCACATCGCCGGGCAGGCACAAGTTATCCACTTCTTCGAGCAGGGCAGCGTGTAATTTGCCGCCAAGCAGTTCGGTATGGGGCAGTGCACGCCGGTAGAAAATCGCATTACCTTCGCGACGGGTGGCCACCAGGTCGGCCTGGGCCAGCACCTTCAAATGGTGGCTCATGCCGGACTGGCCGATGGCGAAGATCTGCGCCAGCTCCAGTACTCCGAAAGAATCGTTGGCCAGTGCGCGCAGTACGTTCAAGCGCAACGGATCGCCAGCGGCCTTGCACAAGGCAGCCAGTTCATCGCCGTCGTCAGGACGCAGGGAGGGCACGGGTAGGTTCATAAGGCCAGCAGTCTAGTGACGGGTGTAGATCCTCGCAAGGCCAATATCAAAAAGTTTTGATATTGAACGATAAGTGGCGGTTATAAGCCGTCGCTATAACCTTAAGACGAACCGGTTAAAGGTTTCTGCAAGGGATTGATGCCCAAAGCACAGGAAAAACGCCCTCAAGTGACTATCTGTCATTGCCCGCAGGCGGTGGCTGAGGGAAAATGCCGGTCCTTTTTTCCGTTTCTTTTCAGCAAACTCCAGGAGATCAGCGATGCCCAGCCGTCGTGAGCGTGCCAACGCCATTCGTGCCCTCAGCATGGATGCCGTGCAAAAAGCCAACAGCGGCCATCCCGGTGCCCCGATGGGCATGGCGGATATCGCCGAGGTACTTTGGCGTGACTACCTGAAACACAACCCGAGCAACCCGTCGTTCGCCGACCGTGACCGCTTCGTGCTGTCCAACGGCCACGGCTCGATGCTGATTTATTCGCTGCTGCACCTGACCGGCTACGATGTCACCATCGACGACCTCAAGAGCTTCCGTCAGCTGCACAGCCGCACCCCGGGCCACCCGGAATTCGGCTACACCCCGGGCGTCGAGACCACCACCGGTCCCCTGGGCCAAGGCCTGGCCAATGCGGTTGGTTTCGCCCTGGCGGAAAAAGTCCTGGGCGCGCAGTTCAACCGCCCCGGCCACGACATCGTTGACCACCACACCTACGTATTCCTGGGTGATGGCTGCATGATGGAAGGCATCTCCCACGAAGTCGCTTCCCTGGCCGGTACCCTGGGCCTGGGCAAGCTGATTGCCTTCTACGATGACAACGGCATCTCCATCGACGGTGAAGTCGAAGGCTGGTTCACCGACGACACGCCAAAGCGTTTCGAAGCCTACAACTGGCAGGTGATCCGCAACGTCGACGGCCACGATCCGGAAGAAATCAAGATCGCCATCGACACCGCTCGCAAGAGCGCGCAGCCAACCCTGATCTGCTGCAAGACCACCATCGGTTTCGGCTCGCCGAACAAGCAAGGTAAAGAAGATTGCCACGGCGCCCCGCTGGGTGACGCGGAAATCGCCCTGACCCGCGAAGCGCTGAAGTGGAACCACGGCCCGTTCGAAATCCCGGCCGACATCTACGCCGAATGGGATGCCAAGGAAAAAGGCCTGGCGGCTGAATCCGAGTGGGACCAGCGTTTCGCTGCGTACTCCGCCGAATTCCCTGAATTGGCCAACGAGCTGGTACGCCGCCTGGCCGGTGACCTGCCTGCCGACTTCTCGGAAAAGGCCTCGGCCTACATCGCTGAAGTCGCGGCCAAGGGCGAGACCATCGCCAGCCGTAAAGCCAGCCAGAACACCCTGAACGCCTTTGGCCCGTTGCTGCCTGAGTTCCTCGGCGGTTCGGCTGACCTGGCCGGTTCCAACCTGACCCTGTGGAAGGGTTGCAAAGGTGTCTCGGCCGAAGACGCCAGCGGCAACTACATGTACTACGGCGTGCGCGAGTTCGGCATGAGCGCCATCATGAACGGCGTGTCCTTGCACGGCGGCCTGGTGCCATACGGCGCAACCTTCCTGATGTTCATGGAATACGCACGTAACGCCGTACGTATGGCGGCGCTGATGAAGAAGCGCGTGATCCACGTCTACACCCACGACTCCATCGGCCTGGGCGAAGACGGCCCGACGCACCAGCCGGTCGAGCAATTGACCAGCCTGCGCACCACGCCGAACCTGGATTGCTGGCGCCCAGCCGACGCCGTGGAATCCGCCGTGGCCTGGAAGCACGCCATCGAGCGCAAGGACGGCCCTTCGGCGCTGATCTTCTCGCGTCAGAACCTGCAGCACCAGGTGCGTACCGACGCGCAGATCGCCGACATCAGCCGTGGCGGTTATGTGCTCAAGGACTGCATCGGCGAGCCGGAGCTGATCCTGATCTCCACCGGTTCCGAAGTGGGCCTGACCGTTCAGGCGTACGACAAGCTGACCGAGCAAGGCCGCAACGTTCGCGTTGTGTCCATGCCGTGCACCAGCGTGTTCGAAGCCCAGGACGCCGGCTACAAGCAATCGGTGTTGCCGTTGCAGGTCAGTGCGCGTATCGCCATCGAGGCGGCTCACGCCGACTACTGGTACAAGTACGTGGGCCTGGAAGGCCGTGTGATCGGCATGACCACCTACGGTGAGTCGGCGCCGGCGCCAGCGTTGTTCGAAGAGTTCGGTTTCACCCTGGAAAACATCCTGGGTCAGGCTGAAGAGTTGCTGGAAGACTAAGTCAGTCTGCGTTGTCTGTACTGGTGCCATCGCGGGCAAGCCCGCTCCCACATTTGGATCACGGTCCACTGTGGGAGCGGGCTTGCCCGCGATGGCGCCAGTACATTCATCACTGAACTAACCTTGATCGAGAACCCCATGCCCCAACCGCGTCCCTACAAAGTTGCACTCAACGGCTACGGCCGCATTGGTCGTTGCGTCTTGCGTGCTCTGTTCGAGCGAGGGGCGGCGGCCGGGTTTGAAATTGTCGCGATCAATGATTTGGCCGACATGGCCAGCATCGAATACCTGACACGCTTTGACTCCACCCACGGCCGCTTCCCTGGCGAAGTGCGGGTTGAAGGCGATTGTCTGCATATCAATGGCAACTGCGTGCAAGTGTTGCGCAGTGCCACCCCCGAAGGCATCGACTGGAAAGCACTGGGCGTCGACCTGGTGCTGGAATGCTCCGGTGTCTATCACACCCGTGCCGATGGCCAGCGTTTTCTCGACGCCGGCGCACCGCGTGTGCTGTTTTCCCAGCCGATGGCCAGCGAGGCGGATGTCGACGCCACCATCGTCTACGGCATCAACCAGGATTGCCTGACCGGCGATGAGCTGCTGGTGTCCAACGCGTCGTGTACCACCAACTGCAGCGTGCCGTTGTTACGCCTGCTGGACCAGGCGATCGGCCTGGATTACGTGTCGATCACCACGATTCACTCGGCGATGAACGACCAGCCGGTCATCGACGCCTATCACCACGAAGACCTGCGCCGCACGCGTTCGGCGTTTCAGTCAGTGATTCCGGTGTCCACCGGCCTGGCGCGCGGCATCGAGCGACTGCTGCCGGAACTTGCCGGGCGAATCCAGGCCAAAGCCGTACGGGTGCCGACGGTGAATGTGTCTTGCCTGGATATCACCATGCAAACCGTCAGTGACACTGACGCGGCCGAGGTCAACCGAATCCTGCGCGACGCCGCCACCAGCGGCCCGCTCAAAGGTCTGTTGGCCTACACCGAGTTGCCCCACGCCAGTTGCGATTTCAACCATGACCCGCATTCGGCGATTGTCGATGCCAGCCAGACCCGCGTTTCCGGCCCCAGGCTGGTGAACATCCTGGCCTGGTTCGACAACGAATGGGGCTTTGCCAACCGCATGCTGGATGTTGCCGAACACTATCTGCACATCGCTTCTAAACAACCTCAACAGTAATTCAGGAACTGCGACCCATGACCGTGTTGAAGATGACCGACCTCGATCTGCAAGGTAAGCGCGTACTGATCCGCGAAGACCTCAACGTCCCCGTCAAGGACGGTGTTGTCACCAGCGATGCGCGAATCCTGGCCTCGCTGCCGACCATCAAGCTGGCCCTGGAAAAAGGCGCGGCCGTGATGGTCTGCTCCCACCTGGGTCGCCCGACCGAAGGTGAGTTCTCCGCCGAAAACAGCCTCAAGCCGGTCGCCGAGTACCTGAGCAAGGCCCTGGGCCGTGACGTGCCATTGGTCGCAGACTACCTGGGCGGCGTGGACGTGAAAGCCGGCGATATCGTGTTGTTCGAAAACGTGCGCTTCAACAAGGGCGAGAAAAAGAACAGCGACGAACTGGCCCAGCAATACGCCGCCCTGTGCGACGTGTTTGTGATGGACGCGTTCGGCACCGCCCACCGCGCCGAAGGTTCGACCCACGGCGTGGCCAAGTTCGCCAAGGTCGCCGCGGCGGGCCCGTTGTTGGCTGCCGAGCTGGATGCGCTGGGCAAGGCCCTGGGCGCTCCGGCCCAACCGATGGCGGCCATTGTTGCCGGCTCCAAGGTATCCACCAAACTGGACGTGCTCAACAGCCTGAGCCAGATCTGCAACCAACTGATCGTCGGCGGCGGCATTGCCAATACCTTCCTGGCCGCTGCCGGCCACCCGGTGGGCAAGTCCCTGTACGAGCCAGACCTGCTCGACACCGCCCGCGCCATCGCCGCAAAGGTCAGCGTGCCGTTGCCGGTGGACGTGGTGGTTGCCAAGGAATTCGCGGAAAGCGCCGCGGCGACCGTCAAGCTTATCGCTGACGTGGCCGACGACGACATGATCCTGGACATCGGCCCACAAACGGCGGCCAACTTCGCCGAGCTGCTCAAGGCATCCCAGACTATCCTGTGGAATGGCCCGGTGGGCGTATTCGAGTTCGAGCAATTTGGCAACGGCACCAAAGTGCTGGCTAAAGCGATCGCTGAAAGCTCGGCGTTCTCCATCGCTGGCGGTGGCGATACCCTGGCGGCTATCGATAAATATGGTGTGGCTGATCAGATCTCCTACATTTCTACCGGTGGCGGCGCTTTCCTCGAGTTCGTCGAGGGCAAGGTGTTGCCAGCCGTGGAAGTGCTGGAAACCCGAGCCAAAGGTTAAGGCTCGCGTGATCAGGAAAAGGAGCGTTCCCATGATCAAGTCGTTGGCACTGGTGATCGCAGCGGGCCTGTTGGCCGGCTGCGGCAGCACACCCAGCGCGGCGCCGGAGGCGGATAACGCCAAGGCACCGTTGAGAAAAAGCTGTTACCAGGCTGACTGGCAAGCCGAGACCATGCCGGTGATCAACAAGCGCATCGGCAACGAACGGCTGGAGAAATACGACTCCGCGCCCAACGGTCAGGAACAGGGTTGCCCATGACGGGTCTGATCCACTAACCGATAGCAACGGTGGCCCCAGGTCGCCCTGCGAGGATTGGCAATGAAAGGCGTTTTCGCCCTGGCAGCCCTGGCCCTGTTGGCCGGCTGCAGCAGCATGAACCTGTTCGACAAGGCAGAGCCAGCCGACAAATGGACCACCTGGACCTGCGACAGCAAAGCCGAGGTCAACTGGCGCTTTGCCAACCAGGCCCGCTCCGAAGTGGATGTTCGCCTCGGCGGTTCGGACCAGGTTTATCGGCTCAAGCAAGAGGTAGCCGCTTCGGGCGTGCTGTACAGCGACGGCCAGTTGGCGTTTCACACCAAAGGTGAGGAAGGCCTGGTTTACTGGGTAGCGACGGATGATTTGATTGGGCGCGGCTGCAAAGCCAACTGAGAATACGATCTGAAGTCCAATGAGATCAAAATGTGGGAGCTGGCTTGCCTGCGATTGCGGTGGGTCAGCAAAGCCAATATCGACTGGTTCTCCGCCATCGCAGGCAAGCCAGCTCCCACATTGACCTGCTTCACAGTGGCACTAGCGCTAAGCCACACCAGCAATAACGATTCAGCAGCTCAAGCTCAACCCCTTGATCTGCAATAACTTGAATAGCAGCCGCCGCTACGGCAGGCTTGCACGATTAACGACCCTCGACCGGGAGAGACAACACAATGGCACTTATCAGCATGCGTCAAATGCTGGACCACGCAGCCGAGTTCGGCTACGGCGTCCCAGCCTTTAACGTCAACAACCTTGAGCAGATGCGCGCCATCATGGAGGCCGCTGACAAGACCGACTCCCCTGTGATCGTCCAGGCTTCGGCCGGTGCGCGCAAATACGCTGGCGCCCCGTTCCTGCGTCACCTGATCCTCGCCGCCATCGAAGAATTCCCGCACATCCCGGTGTGCATGCACCAGGACCACGGCACCAGCCCTGACGTGTGCCAGCGCTCGATCCAACTGGGCTTCAGCTCGGTGATGATGGACGGTTCCCTCGGCGAAGACGGCAAGACCCCAACCGACTACGAGTACAACGTACGCGTCACCCAACAAACCGTGGCCATGGCGCACGCCTGCGGCGTTTCGGTTGAAGGCGAGCTGGGCTGCCTGGGTTCGCTTGAAACTGGCATGGCCGGCGAAGAAGACGGCATCGGCGCCGAAGGCGTGCTGGACCATAGCCAGATGCTGACCGACCCGGAAGAAGCCGCCGATTTCGTCAAGAAGACCCAGGTCGACGCCCTGGCCATCGCCATCGGCACCAGCCACGGCGCCTACAAGTTCACCAAGCCACCTACCGGCGACGTGTTGGCCATCGACCGCATCAAGGAAATCCACAAGCGCATCCCCAACACCCACCTGGTGATGCACGGTTCTTCCTCGGTACCGCAAGAGTGGCTGGCGATCATCAACCAGTACGGCGGCGACATCAAAGAAACCTACGGCGTACCGGTTGAAGAAATTGTCGAAGGCATCAAGTACGGCGTGCGCAAGGTCAACATCGACACCGACCTGCGCCTGGCATCCACCGGTGCGATGCGTCGCCTGATGGCCACCAACCCGAGCGAGTTCGACCCACGTAAATTCTTCGGCGCCACTGTGACGGCGATGCGTGATGTGTGTATTGCGCGTTATGAAGCCTTTGGTACTGCGGGTAATGCTTCGAAGATCAAGCCGATCTCGTTGGAAGCGATGTACCAGCGGTATTTGAAAGGTGAGTTGAACGCTAAGGTGAACTAAGCCTCAAGTGTTAATAAAAGCCCGCAGCGATGCGGGCTTTTTTATGGACACCATTTAATCAACTTGCAGATGAAGCGCCGAAACCACGGCGTTCTTTGGCTTGTCGCAACGGTGCTGTAGCACCCACACCGGACCTTTAGCCGACGCACGGTCAATGTGGGAGCCGGGCTTGCCCGCGATGGCAGTGTGTCAGGCGCCGAGGATATTGGCTGATACGCCGCCATCGCGGGCAAGCCC